>Ga0209443_1001779_pt1 | contig 13203 bp, 9 predicted proteins | sample LauGreBMM110DCMD_2_FD_187571 | JGI IMG/M metagenome (GOLD analysis project Ga0209443, IMG submission 187571) | Freshwater lake microbial communities from Lake Michigan, USA - Su13.BD.MM110.DCMD (SPAdes) (version 2) | ecosystem: Environmental > Aquatic > Freshwater > Lake | place: Lake Michigan... | reverse complement strand
CTCGCCGTTCTTCGTCGCCTTCTTCCACATCGGCACGAGAATCTTTTCGACGGCGCGAAACGCTTCGTCTTCAGGAATACTCGTGTCAGTCACGCGACGCATGCGCTGATCGAGGATCTTCGTGTCGTCTGCTTTGGTGAAGTAGCGGTAGTCGGGAAAATCCTTGTAGCCGTGATGCGCAACGAGTCGGAAGAGTGACTCTTCAAGATTCGCGCCAGTCACCGAGAGTCCGTGCACGAGCCCCGCGCGAATCGCTGGCGCAAGCGTGATCCCGAGTTGCGCGCTCGACATCGCACCGGCAACGGCCCAGTACATCTTGCCACCCACGGCGATGTGATCCCAGTATGCAAAGAGCGAATCGCGAGTCGCACGAGCATTGAAGTTCTTGTAGTTCTTCGCGACGAAATCAAGGATGGGAAGTTGAGCGGCTGGCATTGGGGTGCACAGGATATCGCAGGAACCGACTTTGACGGCAAGCGCGGTTCAACCCATCGTTACACTCCGCAACGCGCCGTTCTACAGCCAAAGGCGCACGGAACTCGAACCATGCTTCAACAACTCCTCGAACCCATTTTCTTCGCGCAGTGCATTACGTCCCTCTTCCTTGCAGTGTTGTTCTTGCAGTCTGGGATCGATAAGGTCGTCGACTACCGCGGGAACCAGTCATGGCTCATCGGACATTTCGCAAAGTCGCCACTTCGAAGTCAAGTGAATTTTATGCTGCCCGTGATCACACTCGCGGAAGTTGCAGCAGGCATCCTCGCACTACTCGGCGCGATTGAACTACTGCGCACCGGAGACAAGACTTTCGCCCTCTACGGCGCAGAACTCGCCGCACTCGACATCTTGATGTTGTTCTTCGGTCAACGGATCGCGAAGGAATACGCGGGCGCTGCAGCATTGGTCCCGTACTTCATCCTGTGCATCATCGCGATCGTCCTGTTTTCGAAGTGAGTACGACTCCTCGCAGTACGCCTTCGCGCAACAGCGGCACTGATGCCGTACCTTGTGGCGATGTCGTCGTCATTCGCAGTTCTCCCCACAGAATCAGCCGCGCGGCGACACATCGCGATCGATCTCGGCGCATCGAGTGGCCGCGTGATGGAAGTGCGTGTCGGCGACTCGACGCTTGCAGTGCGCGAGTTGCATCGCTTTGCGAACGCGCCTGTGTGGCGGACTGATGTCGGCGGGCGGTGGTGTTGGGATGTCGACAGTCTGTGGAGGTCGATTCTCGATGGGCTGCGCATTGCAGCGCGCGAGGGCTCGGTCGATTCGATCGCTGTGGATGCATGGGCTGTTGACTACGCGCTTCTCGATCGCGCGGGACAGTTGGTGCAACCTGTCGCCGCGTACCGCGACACGCGCACACAAAAGCCGTTTGCCGAGATTCGTAGTCGTCTCGGCGACTCGAACATCTATCGCGACACAGGTATTGCGTTTCAGCCGTTCAACACGCTTTACCAACTCGCCGCTGATGCGACTGATCCCGCGCGGCCACTTGAACGCGCGCGCTACATGCTGATGATTCCAGATCTCATCGCGTACTGGTTGTGCGGCGCGGTGGTGAGTGAACGCACGAATGCAAGCACAACACAAATGCTCGACGCGCACACGCAGCAGTGGAGTGGTTCGTTGTGCGACGCAGTTGGGATTCCCTCGCGCATTCTTCCAGAGCTTGTGGATGCTGGGCGACCTCTTGCGCTCGGCACACTGCGTGCCGAAGTCGCGCGCGACACGGGACTCCCTTCGTCGACGCAGGTGTTCGCGACAGCGACACATGACACAGCATCAGCAGTTGTCGCGGCGCCGATAGATCCTGCGCATGATCTGTATGTGTCGAGCGGAACATGGTCGCTCGTGGGCGCTGAGTTGCCGCACGCAATACTCACGGATGCAGCGCGTGAAGCGAACATGACGAACGAACTCGGCGCGTTTGGCACGGTGCGCTTCCTCCGCAATGTCGCAGGGATGTGGCTTGTGCAGCAGTGCGAAAGTGCATTCGCGAGTGAAGGTCGCGCGCGCTCATGGAGCGAGCTTTCTGCGCTCGCTGCAGCTGCGCCTGCGTTGGCGAGTGTGATTGATCCCAATGATCGCGCGCTCTTCGAACTCGGCGACATGCCGACGCGCATTCGTGCCTTGTGCGCAGCGCGAGGCGAGCGAGTTCCACAAACAGATGGCGAGATCATTCGCTGTGCACTCGAAAGTGTTGCTCTCGCAACGGCGCGTGCGGCGCAGGACGCGGCGCGCATTGCTTCGCACGACGCGCGTCGGTTGATCGTTGTCGGAGGAGGAAGCGCGAATGCGTTTCTCAATCAACTCATAGCAGATGCGTCAGGACTTCCCGTGGAATCCGGGCCAGTCGAATGCACCGCCATCGGCAACGCGCTTATGCAGCACGCTGCGATGGAAGGGCTTGCTTCAGCGGGAGCGCTGCGTTCGCTCATTCGTACAACGACTGTGCTTCGTTGCTATGAGCCGAGTGCAGCAGAATCGATGAAGATGCGCGAGGCATCCGCGCGCGTTTGGAACTAACTTGCTCGATCGTTCTCACGCACCTCTGCAGGCTTTCCTCATGACGACCGCTACTCCACATTCCTCGGCGCATGTCGCCAATCCAGAATTTGTCACTCGCACATGGATTGACTCGGACGCCGCGAAGCTTGATCCCGTTGGGTTGCTCGTCTACCGATCAAACCGTCTCGGTGATGATCAACGCGTCACCAACACGGGCGGCGGAAACACCTCGAGCAAACTCGAAGAGCGCGATGTGCTCACGGGCAAGATGGAGCGCGTGCTGTGGGTGAAGGGATCTGGTGGAGATCTCCGCACTGCAGGGCGTGAGTTTTTCTCTTCGCTCTCACTCACGAAGTTGGAGCAATTGAAGTCTGTCTACGCCGCACGCGCAGAGCGTGGCATCAAGTCGCAGGCAGAGGACGATATGGTCGACCTCTATCGGCACTGCACGTGGAATCTCAATCCGCGTGCGACATCGATCGATACTCCGCTCCATGCATTCGTCCCGCGCGCGCATGTTGATCACACACATCCCAATGCGCTCATCAGCATCGCAGCATGCGTGCGCGGTGAAGAAGTGATGCGCGAGGTGTACGGCACAAGTCTGCGCTGGCTTCCGTGGATGCGTCCTGGATTCGAACTCGGATTGGCACTCGAACAACTCTGCCTTGCGCATCCTGATGCTGATGGCGCGATCATGGGCCAACACGGACTCATCAATTGGTCGGATGACCCGCGCGTCTGCTACGACCTGTCTCTGTCGTTGATTTCGCGTGCGTCGGAATATCTCGCTGCGCACGATCGCGGTGCGAAGACGTTCGGCGGTCAACGCATCGCGCCTGCCAGTGAAGATGTGCGACGCGCGCTCTTGGTGAAGTTCTTGCCGTTCTTGCGCGGGAAAGTCTCCTCGCGCCGCCGCATGATTGCGACCGTGCAGTACGACGATGCAATGCTGCGCTTTGTGTCGAGCAACGATGCTGCGCGACTCGCCGAACTGGGCACATCATGCCCTGATCACTTCCTGCGCACCAAGATCAAGCCGTTGTTCCTTGACTTCGATCCCCATCGCGAATCGTTCGCGCAACTCTGCGCGAAGACCGACGCAGCGCTCGAGCAATATGTCAGCGACTACGCGGCCTACTACCAATCGTGTCGTCACGTCGACAGTCCCGCGATGCGCGCGCCAGAGCCCACGGTGATTCTGATTCCTGGAATCGGGATGATCGCGTGGGGCTCGTCCAAGAGTGAGTCGCGCACGACAGCGGAGTTCTATCGATGCGCTGTCGAAGTCATGCGTGGCGCCGAATGCATCGGTGGCTACCGTGCACTTCCACGACAGGAAGCGTTTGATATTGAGTACTGGCGTTTGGAAGAAGCGAAGTTGCAGCGCATGCCAAAGCCCAAGCCATTGGCTGGTCATGTGTCTGTCATTGTTGGCGCAGGCAGCGGCATTGGCCGTGTGACCGCTGCAGCGTTTGCCGCAGATGATGCGTGCATCGCATGCGTTGATCTTGATGCGTCTTCCGCGCAGGCGACCGCGCAAGAACTGGAACGATCACTCGGGAGCGGCATCGGTGTTGCGGGCAGCGGCATTTCGTCGTGTGGCCCCGCCATCGCGCTTTCTTGTGATGCCACAGATCGCGCCGCGGTGCGCAAGACGTTCGACGACATCGTGCTCGCGTATGGCGGCATCGATGAACTCGTCGTCACTGCGGGAATGTTCCCGACGCCAGGTGCGGATGGTGTGACGAGTGACATCGATTTCATGCGCGCGATGCAAGTCAACGTGCTTGCTCCCGCGGTGTTGATCGACGAAGCCGCGTCAACCATGATTGCGCAGAAACTCCCGTGTGCCGTAGTCGTGACGACAAGCGTCAACGCAGTGGTTTCGAAGAAGGGGTCAAGTGCGTACGACGCATCGAAGGCAGCGGCGAACCATTTGGTCCGCTCGCTCGCCGTCACATTTGCACCGCATGTCCGCGTGAACGCCGTTGCACCCGCGACCGTGATCGAAGGCAGCACGATGTTCCCCCGCGCGCGCGTGATCGCGAGTCTCACGAAGTACGCGATTCCATTCGAAGCAACGATGACGGATGCGCAACTCGTCGAATGCCTCGGTCGCTTCTACGCCGAGCGCACGCTGCTCAAGACCACGATCACGCCGCGCGATCAGTCCGTTGCGATTCGTTTCCTCGCAGGTCCTGAGAGTTCGCGCACGACTGGCCAAGTGCTGCATGTCGATGGCGGGCTCGCCGACGCGTTCGTTCGCTAGTCTGACACTGCAATCTTGCCTTTGGAACAAGTGTTTCATCTCGATTGATCGCCCAACGCTTTGAAAGCGCGGGATTGGCATGAGCTTCCTAGGTATGAGGTCATTGCGCGCTGTCTAATGACGGTGGGGCCTCATGGAGTGCGCCCGTGGTATTAACGCAACCATTCCATTCGTTTGTCGGTTGGCCGCAGCAGAACAAGATGTGCAGTTGGCACGCATCGGTCCGCGCGATTGCGACGGCGACGGCATTTCCGATTCGTTTGGTTCGAGTGACGCACACTTTGACAATAACGGAGTCGTCAACGCCGCAGATCTTGCGTATTTGCTTAACAACTGGGAAAGCAATGACGGCGATCTCACGGCATACTGCGTAGCCTCAATGCCCGTATCGACGCCGACCTCATCGCTTGAACTCACGCATCGCCGCGACGGCGTGCATGCGATGGTCACCGCCGAGCTCGCGCGCACGCAAGGTCTTCTGCGACTCGCGCCATGTTGGGTTCCGCGTTCATTCTTGCAACCAGGTCTGCGCATCAAGTTGCATCCCGATGACACGTATGCGTATGGATTGCAACGCGGTGGAATCGACGAGCGTTGGTTCGCATCGACGACGGAAGCAGCCAACGACAACCGCACCGTCGATGAAGGTTTGTCTTATGCAGTGCTTGGTCGCGAACGCGTCACACTCAAGCAAGCGGTTGCCGAGTGCGGCGCATCACTTGTCGGCGCGCGCATCTGGTCGACGTACCACAAGTGGCCTGTGTACGCGAAGTTCTTCGACAACATGGGACCGATTCCGCATCACATGCATCAGGACGATGCGCAAGCGGCGCTGGTGGGGCAAGAGGGAAAACCTGAGGCGTACTACTTTCCGCCGCAGCACAATAACGTTGGCAACAATTTTCCATTCACGTTCATGGGTCTTACGCCCGGAACCACCAAGGCAGATGTGCGCAAGTGCCTTGAAAAATGGGATAACGGCGACAACGGCATCCTCGATCTCTCGCAAGCGCATCGCTTGAAAGTTGGCACGGGTTGGCTGATGGAACCGCGCGTTCTGCACGCTCCCGGTTCGCTGTGCACGTACGAGCCGCAGTGGGGCTCCGATGTGTTTGCGATGTATCAGTCTCTGGTGGAGGGTCGCATGGTGCCGTGGAACTTGTTGGTGAAGGACATGCCTTCAGCGATGCATCAAGATCTCGATGCGATTGTCGAGCAACTCGATTGGGAGAAGAATGTCGATCCCAACTTCAAGGCGAATCGTTACCTCGAGCCGCACACTGCGAGCAAGGGTGATGGATGGCACGATCGATGGGTGATCTACGGAGTGATGAACGGCTTCGAATACTTCACCGCGAAAGAGCTCACTATCGAACCAGGGTGCTCGTGCACGATTCGTGATCGCGGAGCATATGGGCTCACGTGTGTGCAAGGTCGAGGCACGATCAATGGTGAGCCGCTGTCGAGTCCGAAACTCATTCGCTTTCGTGAACTCACGGAAGACGAGTATTTCTGCAGTGAAGATGGCGCGATGCGCGGCGTGACGTTTGTGAACAACTCCACAACCGAACCGCTCGTGTGCTTGCGTTACTTTGGACCTGAAGTCTGGCAAGGCGCATGGCGCGCGTAAAAACAAGTGAGATGAACATGATGAAACTACATAACGCAATGTGGCCCGGACTGGTCGGCAAAGAAGCGGGGACGGATCATCCTCCGATCTCGCTCGACCGCATGCTCGATCTCACGGCGAAGGCGCGCGTCGGCGACGAGAAGTTCGACGGCGTGGATCTCTTCCTCTTTCATCCGCACACCGATCCTGATGTCACTGAGAGTGATCTGCGCAAGATGGCGGACAAGATTGCGGCGAAGGGCTTGGCTGTCGGGTCACTCGTTGCGCCTGTATGGCCAGGCACTGTCGGCGATAGCGCGATGGGCTCGATTGAGCAGCGCGCGAAGTTCATCGACGCGGTGCGCAAGTCTTGTCGCATCGCACGCATCCTCAACGAACACGGCGTGCGCAAGTACGGTGTTATTCGCATCGATAGCGCGACGGGAACGAAAGTTGCCTCGAAGAATCCGAAGAGCGCGATCAAACAGATCGCCGCGACCTTCCGTGAAGCAGGCATGATCGCCGCAGGGCACGGCGAACGACTCGCAGCTGAAGGCGAAGTGTGTTGGGCGGGACTGCATTCATGGAAGAGCACGCTCGCGTTGCTTGAAGCCGTCGACATGCCAGGAACCGTTGGATTTCAAGCGGATCTCGCGCATACCTATCTCTACCTCCTCGGCGTGAATGCGCCAAAGGATGCGCTGCTTTCGAGGAAGCACACGCCGAAGCAGTTCGAGAATGCATACGAAAAAGTGGTGAGTGCATTGCGCCCATGGACGATTGATTTCCACGTCGCACAAAACGATGGCACGGTGCACGGCACGGGCTCGCACGACAAGACGGGTCGCCATTGCCAAGCGGATGATCCCAACGGCAAGCTCGACATCACGATGTGCAGCAAGCGCTGGCTTGAAGGCGCGAGTGGACGCGGCATTCGTCACATCTGTTGGGACGGCTGCATGTTCCCGAACGCTGTGCTCGAGAAGCAAGAGACATGGAATACGGTGTTGCGCGCGATGCTCAACGTGCGCGCCGCGCTTGCAGTCTGACGCAAGAGGATTCACGATGGCGAAGAAAACAATGACCACCCGCGTTGCAGTGAGCGAACCCAAGACACTTCGCATCGGTCTCATCGGCTACGGTTTCATGGGTCGCGCGCATGCAAACGCGATTCATCAAGCGGGTCATTTCTTCAATTTGAATCGCCGCCCCGTGCTGCAAGCCGTGTGTGGTCGCAGCGAGGATCAGTTGCGCGCATTTGCCGAGTCATGGCAAGTTGCGCACACAGAAACCGATTGGCGCAAACTCGTCGCACGCGAGGACATTGATGCAGTCGACATCTGCACGCCCAACGATTCACACATGGAAATCGCACTCGCGTGCATCAAGCACGGCAAGATGATCATGTGCGAGAAGCCACTCGCGCTTGACGGCAAACAAGGCGAGACGATGGTCAAGGCAGTCGAGAAGGCGAAGTTGCCCAATCTCGTGATGTACAACTATCGTTTCCTCCCAGCGGTGACGCTCGCGAAAAACATCGTCGCCGCGGGCGAACTCGGAAAGATCTTTCACTACCGCGCGAATTTCCTGCAGGACTGGACGATTTCGAAAGACCTCCCGCAAGGCGGCACTGGTCTGTGGCGACTCGACGCAAAGGTCGCAGGATCAGGAGTCACAGGCGATTTGCTCGCACACTGCATCGATACCGCGCGCTGGATCAATGGCGACATCGTCAGCGTGAGCGCGATGACGGAGACCTTCATCAAGGAGCGTGTACACACTGCGACAGGCAAGAAGCAAGCAGTGAAGATCGACGACGCATGCGCTTTTCTCGCGCGCTTCGAAAACGGTTCGCTCGCAGTGTTCGAATCAACGCGTTACGCCCGCGGTCACAAAGCGCTCTACACCTTCGAGATCAACGGCGAACACAAATCCCTCGCATGGGATCTTCACGATCTCAACCGCTTGTCGTACTTCGATCACAGTGTCTCAAGCGATCGCCGAGGCTGGAGCAGCATCCACGCCACCGATGGCGATCATCCGTACGCAGGAAAGTGGTGGGTCCCCGGCCTCTGCCTCGGTTATGAACATTCCTTCGTCCACGCACTCGCGGAGTTCGTGCAGTCCCTCGCGAATCCAACCGCGCCCCGCAACTACCCCGACTTCCGCCACGCCCTCGGCACCCAATTCGTCTGCGACGCCGTTCTCGAAGCCGCGCGCACGCAACGATGGATCAAAGTCAAGCGCAGTTGAACGCGGCACGATTGCGTGTTCACGCAGGCTCTTCGTTTGTTTCTCGCGAGGCACTCGAGGGCGTCGCGTTGGGATTGCGCGTGATCCAAATCCAATCTTCGGGGGCGCGCTCGTCTTGTTGTTGCGCGGCGATTCCGTGTTGATCGATCTTGTCTTCGCCGACGCTCCAGACGAGTGGATGATCGTTCGCGATCGCGTAGCCGACGGGCTTACCCGTGTATGGATCCGCGGGAACGCTCGCAAGATACGCGGGAACAAGTGCATCAAGCGATGTCGGCCACGCACCTGCATTCGCGCGGCGGAACTGCTCGAGCGCGATTGCAATCTGTGCAGCGTGTGTGTTGCTCTGCGCGCGTCGGCGTGTCGAGGCGGCGTTCGCATGTGCAGGGACTAACAGCCGAGGGATGAACCACATTTCTAGACCCAGTGATTTCAGTCTGACGAGTTCCTCGAACTCATCCGCGTGATCAAAAGTTTGCTGCCACAGCGGAAGCGTCGATTGATGCTCTGTCTTGCTGAAGAGCGATTCGCACAGCGCATTTGTTTCTTTCCGCGTCGCCATGACTGCCGCACCGAATGGGCTGAGCAGTACGGCGATCGTTTGTTCTGACGGCGTGAAGACAACCTGTTCGGCGGATGGACCTCCGTAGAGCGTGGCCATCAACGCAGTCGCGTAGGCAGGGTTGTAGATTCCATCACCATTGCCGTCATCGGAAAAAGTTCGCTGCATGACATCCTGCAGAGAGAGCAGTTCGGTGGAGAGATCGAGTTGATATGCGGAGTCAGGAATCTCGCGTAATCGTTGGGCGAGGGAGTTCAACTGATCATCCGTGAGTGTCTGCGGGTGTGATGCAAGCGCGATGACGATGCATGCGCTGGCTGCCTTGCGTATTCCCGACGCGACGATTTGTGACACAAGGATTCCATCCTCTTCCGCATGCATCGATGTGCCGATCATCGCGGAGATGTTCCGCACGAAGCGACCGCCATCCTTCTGCTCAAGCGCAAACACCGCATCAGCTGCCAACATCCTCCCAGCCTTTTTCAGCAGGAGGATGTGTGGAAGCCGGACATTGAGCAGAGGGAACGCTGTCTCTCTGCTCAGGGAGTTGAACTGCTCAAGGGGAAAGAAGTCTGCGTCGCTCGCCTCCCATGTGTGAGCCGGCCGACATCCAAGTGTTGCCTTGCGCGACGCGAGCGAAAGCAACTCGAGTCCGGCGGCGCGTTCCATCAGTGCTTTGCAATGTCGCTCCCAGTCAGGATCGACGAACGCCGGCGTACAGTTTGCTCCCACACACACTGCGTCGCTCCTGTCTCCGCCACATTCGTTGAACACCAAGCCCGTGGGATTCAGCGAGCCGTCAGGTGCCCAGCTCGATCGATCCGCGAGCAAGAGAAGACCCTGCTTGTAGATCACCCACGCTTCCTCGCCCGCAACGGCTTTCGGCAATGAAGCTTGGAATCGAGCGATGGGATCGAATGAAAGGACAGGCTTCTGCGTCGAGAGGTACGCGATTGCAAGTCCGTAGACAGCGATGCTTGCGACAAGTCCCCAGCCTGCCGCGAGACGCAGTTGGCGCAACGCGCGATCCATTGGCGGACGCTTCGCAATCGCGCCAGCGCGAAGTTCTTTCGCGGACTCGCGCGCATCACCGAACTTCGCGAGGAGTTCGTCGGCGCTCTCGCCAGCAGCAATGCCGTCACAGAAGTGCGCGCTGAGTTCGCGATGAATGTCCGCGCGCTCGTGTCGACGCAATCTCGTGCGCGACACGACAGTATCAATGAGTAGGACAATGTCGCGCGGAAGTGTAGATGAGGTTGACTGTGTCATAGGAGACCTCTCTGAGAGCGAGTGCGATGTCATGAGAGCGCGTAGACAACACCGAGTGATCCCATCGCTTGCGCAACAGCGCGCCATTGCAGCGAGTCGGCCGCGAGACGCTTGCGTCCAGCAGCAGTCAGTCGGTAGTACTTCCGAGGTCGCGCGTTCTCTTCGCTCCAACGGCTCGCGAGCAATCCCTTGGCTTCCATGTTGTAGAGAAGTGGATAGAGCGTGCTCTGCCCCATCGCGAGGATCCCATCGGTGCGCTTATCAATCGCCTCCACCAGTTCGTACCCGTACATCTCGCCGCGCTCAAGCAACTTCAGCACTGCTGTCGGACCAGCGCCCCGCATGAGTTCACGATCAACAGGAGTGGAAGGGATACGGGTAGGCGCCATAGCACGCATACTATGCGTGACAAAGTATGCTGTCAAGAGTGCGGCGGCGGCATGGCGCGAGAGGGGAGAGGAGGTAAAGGGAGCGCATGTCGGCGCAAACGGGAGTTGCGCAACGGGCGTGTTGCCGCACGACGGTGGAAGGACGATCTGCACTGGTTGCGAGGCAGAGTCACGCGCTTCCGGCGGGAAGATGTGAAAATTCTTCGTTTTGGCGTACCATGAAAAATAGTGGTTGCACTAACAATTTTTCATGGTATGGTGTAGGCATGCACGATCGCGCTGACGCTGTGGCACGCATTCGAAAGGGACTTCGTCGTTCGCAAGTTGTGCTGTTGCTTGGGCCGCGTCAATGCGGCAAGACGACCCTCGCGCGGAGCATCGTGTCGCAGCATCATTCGAACTACTTCGACCTTGAGTCGCCTGCGGATCTTGCGCGGCTGTCGCAACCGATGACGGCGTTGGCGAGCCTGCGCGGCACGGTTGTCATCGATGAGGTGCAGCGACTGCCTGAACTCTTTCCAACGCTGCGTGTGCTTGCGGATCGCAAGCCATTGCCCGCGCGATTTCTTGTGCTCGGTAGTGCGTCCGCGCAGATGCTGCGGCAATCCTCTGAGTCGCTTGCGGGTCGAGTGGAGATTGTCGAACTTGGCTCGTTCACTATTGTGGAGAGCGGCGTTGGTGCTGTCGAGAAGCGCTGGTTGCGCGGCGGGTTTCCACGCTCGTTCTTGGCACGCACCGCGGCGGACAGCATTGCATGGCGCGACAGTTTTATCGCGACGCTCATCGAGCGCGATCTTCCGTTCTATGACGCGCGACTCCCCGCGCCGACTGCACACAAGATGTGGACGATGTTCGCGCACTATCACGGACAGACGACGAATCATGCAGCGATCGCGACGAGCATGGGCGTACAGATCGCGACGGTGCGCCATCATCTTGACTTGCTCAGTGGGCTCCTCATCGTTCGACAATTGCAGCCGTGGTTTGAGAATATCGCGAAGCGGCAAGTGAAGTCTCCCCGCCTTTATGTGCGCGATACGGGCGTGCTGCACTCTCTGCTCGGCATTGATTCTGCAAAGGCACTGCTCTCGAACCCGCGCTGCGGCGCTTCATGGGAAGGTCTCATCATCGAGGAAATTCTCTCGCGCACGATGCACACAGAAGCCTACTGGTGGTCGACGCATCAAGGCGCCGAGATCGATCTCGTCTTGTTCCATAAGGGAAAACGCTACGGAGTCGAAGTGAAGCGCACCGACGCCCCTTCCATCACTCCTTCGATCCGCATCGCGCAGGAAACGCTCGGATTGACGCGGGTTTCAGTGGTGACGCCGGGGGATCGCAGTTACGACTTGTCGAAGCATGTACGTGTCATCGCGATCAACGATCTCGTGCGCGATCCGGCGATCGTGTTAGACGGTTGAAGCAACGCGTTTCGTCGTCGGCGCAATGGCGCGCTCGTCCTTGCAACGAGCCGATTATCTCGCGACAAAAAAGAGCAGACTCACTGCTTCCGCGCGATCCACATACGCCGACTGTTTTTCTCGAGTCCGATGTACTAGTCGGGCATCCAACTGCAGCCGATGATGGCCATCGCGAGGTCTACTTCGACCAGCCAACTGTCTGAGTGCATGCGTCCGAGCACGGGGTTGTAGTCATCGATTTCTCCCATCGATGTTGCGCCTTCGCAGATGGATGCATCGGCGATGTATCCAAACTTTGCGCCAGTGTCCCATGCTGCGGCGACGGGCTGATTGCAAATGGAAACGCGAACGACAGGGAGGCTAGCGACCGCGCGAACATCGCACGCGATGCGATCGCTCTGCGGAACCGAGTCCCATGCATTCGGACCGGTGTGCAGTTCGCCGTCACGCAAGTCGAACAGGAGGTTGGTAGTGCCAAGTACATCGAGCCCGAGCAATCCGCTGCACGGTCCTTGGAAGATTTTGCGCAATGATGCGACATCAATCCCCATCAGTGAGGATGGAAGTTGGTGCGGTTGAGCAGCAAATGTCGCGACGGGCACATCGCCAAACGACAGTGGCGAGCCGGTGTCGACGAGAAACCGACCTTCATTGAGTTCGACAAACACATGGTCTTCGGCAGCGAGCAATTTGTGCAGAGCGAGTTCCTTTTTCCTTTCAAGAGAGCCAAGTTGTGAGCGCGCGCAAACAAGCGCGGAGGAAAACTCAATCTGACGGACCAATTCCCAAGTCTTTCCCGCTCCGCATGCGCAGGTTGTACGCAGCCTTTCGACTGCGCACAACCTTGGCAAGCGAGACGAGTGGGCGATACTGGACTCGAACCATCGCCGCATCCTGCCTGAAACTCGACGATC
>Ga0209443_1001778_pt1 | contig 13205 bp, 11 predicted proteins | sample LauGreBMM110DCMD_2_FD_187571 | JGI IMG/M metagenome (GOLD analysis project Ga0209443, IMG submission 187571) | Freshwater lake microbial communities from Lake Michigan, USA - Su13.BD.MM110.DCMD (SPAdes) (version 2) | ecosystem: Environmental > Aquatic > Freshwater > Lake | place: Lake Michigan... | reverse complement strand
GACCCCCAGAAAAAAGGACTTTGAATGAGGATTGGTTCCATATTTTGCCATTTCAATCGCAAAATATGGCAAATAAACCATTCATTATGAACAAAATTAAACAAATCATTCGCTATCATGCCGGGGGCTTTGGTAGTAAGAAAATCAGCACACTTACAGGTGTCTCAAGAAATGTAGTAAAGCAGTATCTCAAACTGTTTGCATCCTTGGGCAAAACAATTGCTGAGCTTGAAGTTATGGATGAAAGAGCTTTATATGAACTCTTTCACCCATTTAAAAATCATCAAATAATTCCTGATACTGATCGACTTAAGCGCTTAAATGAGGTGCTCCCTCAAGTCGTCAAGGATCTTAGAAAGCGAGGAATGACTTTAGAAAAAGTATGGCTCCAATACATTGGAAAAGATCCTAAGGGTTACGGCAGAAGCCAGTTCTATTTTTACGTAACAGAGTTTAGGAATCGAAGCGGAATCACTATGCATATCGAACATAAAGCTGGTGATAAATTATTCGTAGACTTTTGTGGTGACAAGCTTCAAATCATTGATCCCTCAACTGGGGAAGAAAAAAACGTTGAAGTTTTTGTTGCCATACTTGGATGCAGTCAACTTACTTATGTTGAGGCTACAATGACCCAAACCCTCCATGATTTTATTAATTGCTGCAGAAATAGTTTTGAGTTTTATGGTGGAGTTACCAGAGCAATAGTTCCAGATAACCTTAAGGCTGCGGTAACAAAAAGCAGTAAACATGAACCAATTGTAAATGAAACTTTTGGCAGTTTTGCAGAACATTATAACACCAGTGTACTTCCAACAAGGGCATACAAACCTAAAGATAAGGCATTGGTAGAAAATGCTGTAAGGCTCGTTTATCAGCGTATTTATACTGAACTTGAGGGAAAGCGCTTTACTAGCATTGAAGAGTTAAACACGGCTATTAAAACATCCCTAGAGAAGCACAATAATGCGCCGCTTAAAAATGCTGAATCAAGGATGGAGTTGTTTGATAAGGAAGAGAAAAGCACCCTGCTAGCCCTACCACAATTGCCTTACCACGTATACAAAATAAAAGAGTACAGGGTAATGAAAAACGGATATGTAACCTTACATGAGGATCGCCATTACTATTCTGTTCCCTATAATTATATAGGAAGGCGGGTGAGAATATTATACAACTCACTATTAGTTAAAGTTTACTATCAACACTTATTAATTGCTACTCATGAAAGGAGTTATGCTAAAAACCGATACACCACAGATCAGGATCACCTGGCAAGCCAATATAAATTTTTAACCGAATGGAATCCAGAATATTTTGTGAATCAAGCAAATGCTATATCTGAAGAAGTTGCTCTTTTTATTGAACGTTTGATGGAAAGTAAAACACATCCTGAAATGGCATATAAGGCATGCAGTGGTGTTATAAGTCTTGGGAAGAGAATGGGGAATGATCGTCTTATAAATGCCTGCAAAAAAGCAATCAAATTCGGTGTTTACCATTATCACTTTATAGAAGATTTACTTAAGAAAAATATTGAAAATCAGGATTTAGGAGATTGGTCTGAAATAAAACCAACTCCTTCCCACAAGAATGTAAGAGGAAAAGAATATTACGATTACAAACCACACTTTAAACAATAAAATATGAACCAACAAACACTAGACAAAATGAAACGCATGAAATTGTATGGCATGCACAGGAGCTTTCAAAATGTACTGGAAGCCTCCACTATGAACAATCTAACCACTGATGAGTTGCTGGCGCAACTCATCGAAAGTGAATGGGACGATAGGCATAACCGGGCAGTAGCCCGAACATTGCATAATGCAAAATTCCGCTATAAGGCATCTATTGAAATGATTGATTATTCGATTGAAAGGGGGTTAGATATAAATCATATTAATCGCCTTGCTGATTGTAGTTTTATTAAACAACAGCAAAATTTAATTATTACTGGAAGTACCGGAACAGGTAAAAGCTTCCTTGCTTCTGCAATTGGAAACCAAGCTTGCTTAACAGGCTATAAAGTACTTTACGCAAATGCTGCAAGGCTTTTTAGTCAGATAAAAGTAGCAAAGGCAGATGGCACCTCCTTACAAGAATATGCCAGGATTGAAAAGGTGGACTTACTTATTCTAGATGATTTTGGTATTCAACCTTTAGATAGCCAAAGCCGAATGATCCTTATGGAAATTATTGAAGATAGGCATTCAAAAAAATCTACTTTAATTGCAGGGCAGGTTCCAGTATCGGCATGGTATGAAATTATTGGAGATGAAACTTTGGCTGATGCAATTTTAGACAGAGTAGTTCATGACGCACATAAAGTTGAACTGAAAGGAGAATCACTTAGAAAAAAAAGAAAAATAGAACAATAAATATTTTAACTTTGTTATTAGAAAAAACTAATCCCAATTTTAAGTCCTTGCGGTCGTCTGAAAATAGGGGGTCAGTTTACACTGAACAGAGGGGGTCAATATGGGTAATAATTTGCAATCTGGAAAATGCATTCATTCTGGCAACTGCGTTAAAAATTTATCTGCTGTTTTTCAACCAAAGTCGCAACCTTGGATTAAAGTTGAATATGGCAGCACAGAAGACATTGTGAGCGCGGTTGGCAAATGTCCGTCGGGTGCTTTGAGTATCAAGTAAACCTTCCTTCCTAAATATTAACGTTGTACACCAAACATATTTATTGTACAATTTGGAATCTTTGCCCCTGAATCATGTTTTTTAATTCTGAATTCAAAATTCTGAATTGGCTGCGCAAACAGGTAAAGGGTGGAAATTGAGTTGAAGGTGCATTTTTAATTCAGAATTATGAGTTATGAATTGGCTGCGCAAGCAGGTAAAGGGTGGAAATTGAGTTGAAGGTGCATTTTTAATTCTGAATTCAGAATTCAGAATTCTGAATTATATTTGACCACTTAATAATCAAAAAAATATGAGCAAAGCATACATTTTTCCGGGGCAAGGTGCCCAATTTGTGGGGATGGGGAAGGATTTATATGAACTTAATGAGGTAGCTAAAGATTTGTTTGAAAAAGCCAATGAGATTTTGGGCTTTAGGATAACTGATATCATGTTTTCTGGAACCGATGAAGATTTACGCCAGACAAGGGTTACACAGCCTGCGGTATTTTTACATTCGGTTATCAAAGCGCTGACCCTAGATGATTTTGCACCAGATATGGTTGCTGGTCATAGTTTGGGTGAATTCTCGGCCTTAGTGGCCAACAAAACCCTGTCATTTGAAGATGGTTTGCGCTTGGTGTATGCACGTGCCATGGCTATGCAAAAAGCTTGCGAAATAGAACCTTCAACCATGGCCGCAGTTTTGGGAATGGATGATGAAAAAGTAGTTGAAATATGCGCTACCGTTACAGAGGGTATTGTTGTGGCTGCTAATTATAATTGTCCAGGACAACTAGTAATCTCTGGAAGTATAGATGGCGTGAACAAGGCCTGCGAATTGTTAAAAGCAGCTGGTGCCAAACGTGCTTTGGTTTTACAAGTTGGTGGAGCTTTCCACTCGCCTTTTATGGAGCCAGCAAGAGTAGAGTTAGAGGCAGCCATTGAAGCAACCCACTTCCACCCTCCTATTTGCGTGGTTTACCAAAACTATGTTGCAACTGCGGTAAGCGATGTAAATGAGATCAAGAAGAATTTGGTTTCACAACTTACTGCACCAGTAAAATGGACGCAATCGGTTCAGGCCATGGTAGCAGATGGCGCTACTGAGTTTATAGAATGTGGTCCTGGGAATGTGTTGCAGGGGTTGGTGAAGAAGATTTGGAGATAGGGAGAAGAGGAGATGTGGAGAAGAAAAACAAGCCCCAACCTTTAGGTTGGGGAATTTGGTGATGAGGCCCTTCGGCAAGCTCAGGGTGACGAAGGTGGTGAAGATGTAAGAGTGAAGAGTTTTTTAATTCAGAATTCAGAATTCAGAATTTAGATTTCGCTTGTGAGAATGATATAAGATATTGTACTAATTTTATAAGTAAAGAGGATTGGGGGAGTTGCACCTTTGTGGTGTTGTGAAAATTCATTCACAATAAAAAAAAATCGCAATGAAAACTTTTGAAACTTCAAGTAACAAAGATCATGCAGTAAAAAATTCTGTTGATCATCAAAAAGGAATCGACCACCACAAAAAAGCAGCATCGCATTTTGAAGCGGCGGCTAAAAGTCATTTAGATGCTGCAAAGCACCACGAAAGCGGCAACCAGGAGAAAGCGGCTAAAAGCACTCTAGAAGCGCAAAACCATTCAGCTGTTGCCCATGAGGCACAAAAAGAAGTGGTTAAAAATCACAAAGCTTAATGTTAGCAAAATTCTAATTCATAAAAGCACTAAGGATATTAGTGCTTTTATATTTTCTCATGATGTAATTCAACATTCAATTTACTTCTTAACCTTAGCGAGATGGCAAGGAATTTTAAAACAATTATCAATCAACAATTCATTTATAAAAGAAGTGTTTTATTGATAGCTCAAACAATAACAAATTAAAATTTAATATGAAAATAGCTATGCTTATAATAGCACTCTTGGTTGGTTTACTTTTATCTAAAATATACACTTGTATGTGGAGCGGAAAATCTTAAACACAAGCATTAAAAATAAAAAAAATGAAAAGCTACAAATTATTTACACCCATAAAAGTTGGGTCGTTAACATTTAAAAACAGAGTGGTTATGGCGCCTATGACTCGTTGTAGGGCAATTGAAAATATCCCTAATCAATTAATTGCAACCTATTATCACCAAAGGGCAAGCGCCGGGTTAATTATTACCGAAGGCACCTCCCCTTCTGCCAATGGTTTGGGTTATGCGCGCATACCAGGAATTTTTAGCGAAGACCAAATTGAGGGTTGGAAAATTACTTGCGATGCGGTGCATGAAGCTGGCGGAAAAATATTTATTCAACTGATGCATACTGGAAGAATCAGTCATTTTTTGAATATGCCAGAAGACGCTGAAATACTTGCCCCTTCTGCCATTAAAGCGGCAGGACAAATGTGGACCGATGCCAAGCAAATGCAAGACCACTCTGTTCCGAAGGAAATGACGGCTGCAGATATTTTACTTACTCAAGCAGAGTTTACTTCCTCAGCAAAAAATGCCATAAACGCAGGTTTTGATGGTGTTGAATTGCATATCGCAAATGGCTATTTGTTAGAAGAATTTTTATCTCCACATACCAATAAACGAAGCGACCATTATGGTGGTACAATGGAAAACCGTTGCTGCTTTGTTTTAGAGGTAGTTGCAGCTGTTGCAGATGCCATTGGAAAGGAAAAAACAGGCATTCGCTTTTCACCTTATGGTGCAGCTGGAGATATGGCAATTTACCCAGAAATAAATGCTACTTATGATTACCTTAGCAAAGAACTTCAGAAATTAGGAATTGCCTATATCCATTTGGTTGACCATTCGGCTATGGGTGCACCAGCTGTGCCAATTGAAATAAAAAAGTTGATCAGAAATAATTTTAAAAATACACTGATTTTATGTGGTGGTTACCATAAAGAAAGTGCGGAGGCAGATTTAGAAAGCGGTTTGGCAGATATGATAGGCTTTGGCCGACCCTTTATCAATAATCCAGATTTAGTTGTGCGCATGGAGTATAACCAAGATTTATCTCAAAGTTTAAACACAGAACTTTTTTATTCAGCCGATGAAAAAGGCTATACCGATTACCCATTTTACAAGGCTCCAGCAGTGCCAGAGATTGAACAAGGTTAGCACTACCTTAATGCGCACAGTCTAAAGTAATTGTTTTTCAAGCTGTAATAGCGGTTTGAACCAAGGAAACGTTGTAAGCAAAAATATTATAAGGTGGTTAAAATACAACTTGCGTAAAAAGCAAAAATGTGTGAAAAATGTAACAATTTACAATGCTTGTGTAACAATTGAAATGAGCCAATTACTCACCTTTGGTTTGAGCAATAACCTAATAAATTAATCATGAAGAATACCAAAGAAAAAGTGGCGAAAGTTAAAAGCGCAGTTAAAAATCCTTTAAAAGTAAAACTGATAGCAGCAATGAATAAAGTTTTAGCCGAAAACGAATTAAACGTATCTGGCAAAATTGAGAAAACCTTGAGGAAATCGGCCAAAAAAATAGTGAAGAGAACTGAAAAAGATTTTAAAAAATAAACCATGAAAGCAAATATTGGAATTAGCGATGCCCACAGACAGGCAGTTGCGCATGAGTTGGCCAAATTATTGGCCGATGAAACAGTGTTGTATATAAAAACAAAAAATGCGCATTGGAATATTGAAGGTCCAGATTTTTTTGACAAGCACAAGTTTTTTGAAATTCAATTCGGACAATTAGATGAAGTAATAGATGCTGTTGCCGAGCGTATCCGCAGTATTGGACATTACGCCCCAGCAACATTGCAATCATACCTAAACTTAACACATTTAACAGAGGAATCGAGAGAAAAAAATGATAGCATTGGATTTATAAAAGAGCTGTTGAGTGACCATGAAAGTATCATCATGGTTTTGCGTGAGCACATAAAAACTTTTGCCAATGACTTAAACGACATAGGCAGTAGTGATTTTATTACCGGATTGATGGAAACCCATGAAAAAATGGCCTGGTTTTTACGCTCTCATTTAAGAGATTGACATGTTTTACGAGAATTTTCAATTTTGGGGGATGCACCTTATTTGGTGGGTAATCTGGGGAGCTATTCTTATTTGGATTTATGCCACACCTTATGACATGCCTGGCCAAAGAAAAAAGAGAGATACACCCATTGATGTATTAAAAAAGCGTTTTGCTTTGGGTGAGATAGATGAAAAAGAGTTCCTTGAAAAAAGAACAATTATTGAAAGATAAACCACTCATTTAAATTTTATAAGCCTATGTGTTTTTCGGCAAGTGCAAGTTTTGGAGCAGGTTTTGTACTTGCGGTTATTGGGGTAGCCACTATTAAAAAAACGCAACACCCCTCACAGTTGTTATTTGCCAGCATCCCCTTGATATTTGGGGTGCAACAGATAGCAGAGGGTATATTGTGGCTTACGCTACCTAACCCAGATTATGTAAATACGCAGAAAATATTTACTTATGTATTTTTGTTTTTTGCCCAAATTGTATGGCCCATTTGGGTGCCTATTGCAATTATGCTTTTGGAGAAAAACGCCACTAGAAAAACTATGCAAAAAGTATTTATTGGTTCAGGCCTAATTGTTGGACTCTACTTGGGATATTGCTTGTTAAACTTTGAGGTAAAAGCAATGATTATAGGTCAACATATTAAATATTCGCAATCATACCCAACATCTTTAAGAACTTTTGGCATTGTATTGTATGCAATGGCAACCATTGCTCCAGCTTTCTTTTCGCATGTGAAGTGGATGATGTTATTAGGAATAACTATTTTAATTTCCTAAATAGTAACCATGATATTTTATGAACACTATATACTATCGGTTTGGTGCTTTTTTTCTTCTATCATAAGCTTGTCTATTTATGTGGTTGTTCATGGGGGGAAATCAAATCGTTATCCCCAGCCTTAAGGCTGGGGCTTGTCTAGTCTTTTTGGTTCCCCAGCCTGTAACCTACGCCAAGGCTTAGGTGACCGAGGGGGGGGCTTCTTCTTAAGGGCAGTCTTCGCACACATCAGAATAACCCCAACCTGAAGGTTGGGGTTGGGTGGTGCATGCCCGGATCTTCTTGTGTCTGAAGAATCTCTTATGGATTGGCGGGAACAATATAATAATCCGACTTTCCTTTTCTATCTATAATAAAGGTAGATACCGATTGATAGGGAAGTGTTTTGCCTAAGGTTTGGCAAAAGAAATCATATTTTTCTTGGTTCAAAACGAAAAAACTTTGAGGTTTTTTTGTGTATGCCTTTACTAATTCTTCTTTAGAAAATTGGGTTACGTCTATGGGTTGACATCCATTTTTTAAGAGGTAAAACGGCAGGCTGGGTTGTTCTCCAAAATTATGTCCGATAAACACTTGTTTGACGCCTACATTTTTGCTAACAATAGCTGAAGCCACTTGTTTGCTGCTGCTTAAAATGGGTGTTAAAAAGGGTGCAATTAGCCATACAGTGAGTATAAAAATAATGCCGCCTGCTAATTGAAGTAAGTACAATTTTTGGTGCTCGCGTTTGATGAGGATAAACAAATTTATGCCAATTAAAAGTAATCCTAACACAACAATAAATGGCCACATATTGCTAGGAAATTGGAAAAAAAAGGGCACTAAACAAAGAGCTATACCTATTGAAAATTGTAAGATAAAATGCAATGATGTAACTAATTTATCGAAAATCGTTTTAAACGGAAATCCCTTTTCTATTTGAAAGGCAATCATGAATGCTAATGGCACATGCGCTGCTATTACGTAGGTAGGCAACTTGCTTGGAGAAAATTCGTATAATAGCCAGCCCGCCAAAAACCAGCTAAAGAGTAAGGTGGCTGTTTCATTTTTTTGAAACATTCCTTTTCCCATTTCGCCCAAAGCACGTGGAATAAACATAAGAAAAAACATAAAAAAAGCGCATAATCCTAGCAAATGCGTTCCAATTGGTCCGGTTTGGCCAAACACAGCTCCATTGATGCGCTCCAAAACATACCAATCGTACATCCATTTTAAGAAAACACCGCCATCATTGAGGTAGGTGAAGTATCCCCAGATAAATGCTGGAGCCAAGGCTAAGGGCAAGAAAAACCAAGGATGCAATTTCAATAAATTCATTCTTTTGGGATGAACCAAAAATAAAATACCAACAAAGGCGCCAGTAAAAATAATGATAGGTGGACCTTTGGTTAAAATACCCAAAGCAAAGCCTAGCCAAAATAAGAATACCCATTGCCAGTTGGGGGTTCGCAAGGTATTGATAATTCCAAAGGCCGAGAGGGTGCTAAAAAACAATAAGGTACCGTCTGTAACTGATATTTTTGACAAGGTAGGAACTAGCAATGAACCAGCAATTACAAGCACTCCCAAGAATGCTTTGTTTTTTCCCAAGAACTTTTTTCCTTGATAATACATCAATAAAATGGTTCCAAGAATGGCCAAAAAAGCTGGAAACCTAACCGCAAATTCATTGTAGCCAAACAGTTTATAACTTAAGGCAATATTCCAAAAATGTAAAGGTGGTTTGCGGTGTACATCGGAATACATAAAATCTGGAACCAAATAATTACCGCTTTCATTCATGTTAAAGCCAAAGCCTGCATATGCTGCTTCATCTTGATCCCAAAGCGGTATACTGTGATTATTAATTAGCAAAATAGCCAATATGGCTATTACAAAAAACCTTTGATAACGTTGCATCGGAATAAAGAATGCAAATTATTTCTGGTATGAGAATTTTGTGTTTTGTGATTGTTAATTTTTTGTTTCCTCTCATGCCTTCCTCCAGCCTACAGGCTAGGGTAATTTGCAGTGCTTGATGCTTCTCGTGTCCCCAACCTGTAACCTACGCCAAGGCTTCGGTTACCAAGGAAGGTTGGGGTTTGTCTATGCATCTTCCTTTGGAGGATGAGGCCTTGCCTTGTGTAACGCATCTCTATCCCCAGACTAAAGGCTGGAAGGAGGAGGGATGAATCCATCTGGAAATCCCCTGCCTAAAGGCAAGGGCTACTCTTTCTCTTTCTCCCCATCTCCCTTTCTTCACATCTACCTTTCCCCAATCTGTTGGCGCCACATGGCATAGTAGAGGCCTTTTAGTGCAATGAGGTCTTCGTGTTTGCCAGTTTCTACGAGTTCACCTTTTTCTAGTACGTAGATTCTTGTTGCGTGCATGATGGTTGATAGGCGGTGCGCAATCATTACTGTTACGTGCGATTGGAGTTTGCTAATTTCTTTGATGGTATTGCCAATTTCTTCTTCAGTGATTGAATCGAGGGCGGAAGTAGCTTCGTCGAAGATGAGTAATTTTGGGTTACGCAGTAAAGCCCTTGCAATGGATAGTCTTTGTTTTTCACCACCCGAAATTTTGATACCGCCTTCGCCAATAATGCTATCGATGCCAAGTTCGCTTCTACTCAAAAGTGATTCGCAAGAAGCTTGGTGAAGCGCTTTAATAATCTCTTCATCGCTTGCACGAGGGTTCACAAATAATAAATTTTCTTTGATGGTTCCAGAAAACAATTGGGTATCTTGGGTAACAAAACCTATTTGGTTTCTGAGTTCATCAAAATCTATTTCATTGGAAGGTGTTCCATTGTATAAAATTTTGCCTTGATGGGGCTCATATAAACCCACCAATAACTTTACCAAAGTTGTTTTACCTGCGCCTGATGGTCCAACAAATGCAATGGTTTCGCCGCTATTGGCTTCAAAGCTTATTTGGTTCAAAGCATAATGCTTGCCTGTTTTATGCATGAAACTAACACCTTCAAAATTGAGTTTTTCAATGGCATGTATGCGCACCGGATTGGCAGGTTTTACCTCAATGGGCTTTTCCATAATGGTTTGGAAATTTTGCAAGGAAGCTTCAGCTTCTCGGTAACTCATGATTACATTGCCCATTTCTTGCATGGGACCAAAAATAAAGAAAGAATAAAACTGCAAAGTCATTAATTGGCCGAGCGACATTTGGTTTTTGAAGATCATGTACAATAACATGAAAAGGATACTTTGACGCAAGAAGTTTACAATGGTTCCTTGCAAGAAACTGATACTCCTGATGTCTTTTACTTTCTCCAATTCTAAGCGCAATATTTTTTGGGTAGATAGGTTTAAACGCTTCATTTCTTGTTGGGTCAAACCGAGACTTTTGATAAGTTCAATGTTACGCAATGATTCGGTTGTGGAGCCTGCCAATGCTTTTGTTTGAGCCACTATTCGTTGCTGAACCAATTTGATTTTTTTGGATAAAATACTGGTGAGGTAAGCCAACAAAAAGCTAGCGCCAAAGTAGATAAGTATAAGCATGGGCTGCACTTGAATGGCATAGATAACCACAAAAATGATACCTACCACAGAGGTAAAAAAGATATTGATAAAATTGATGATGAACTTTTCAGAATCGGTGCGCACCTTTTGTAACACATTGAGTAACTCTCCACTGCGCTGGTCTTCAAACTCTTGGAAAGGCAATTGCAAAGCATGTTTTAAGCCATCTGTATATACTGCTGCACCAAATTTTTGAATGATCAAATTCATGGTATAATCTTGGAATGCTTTTGCAATTCTGCTCACCATGGCCACGCCAATGGCAGCTAAAATGAGCAAACCAGCTCCTCTGATAAATTCGTCTTCGGTATGACTTCCAGGATTGGTGGCAAACCTGTCTATTATTTTTCCATAGATGTATGGATCCATCATTGAAAATAGTTGGTTGAGGGAGGCTAGTAGTAAGGCTAATCCTACTAGGTTTTTATAGTTCTTTAAGTACTTTAATAATATCTTCATGTCGTTGGTCGTTGGCTGTTAGCTACTGGCATCTGGCTGCTGGCTTTTAGTTTTTGGTATTAGTTTTAACTTTTAGTTTTTAGTTTTTCGTTTTAGTTTATTTCTATTTTCGGTTCAACAAGTATTACTTCTTCTTTTTCTACCGAAACTTGTCCGGGGTTTGCGCCTTTGGGTTTGCGCACAAATTTTTTTGAGGTAAATATTACGGGTACTAATTGGCTCCCAGCGGAAGCTGAATAGTGTGCTGCAATTTCGGCTGCTTTTGTTATTACTGGTTGAGGGAAACTTTGCATTTGTTTGTGTTTAATAATAACATGACTTCCACTCACACCCTTAGCATGCAACCACAAATCTTCTTTGTGGGCGAATTTAAGGGTAAGTTCGTCATTGTTCTTGGCATTTTTTCCAACATAAATTTGAAAACCTTGGCATTCAAATTTTCTAAACTTTTCTTTTAAAGGCACCTCGTTACCGGCTTTCTCTTCTTTGAGCCAAGGTTTTAAGTCTTTGAGAAATTGCGCATTTTCAATTTTCTCAAGAATAGCAATGTTTTCTTGTAACCTCATTGAACATGCTTCTTGTTGCTTTTGTTTTATGCCAAGCTCTTTCTTTCTATTCTTAGCTTTTTGGTAATAATTGGCGGCATTGTTTTGCGGACTTAAATCTTTTTTAAGTTCAATGGTAATGGGTTCATTCCTATAAAAATTGTCTAAAACAACCTTTGTATCTCCCCTATTTATTTGGTGCAAATTGGCCATTAGTATATGTCCTATTTCATCATAAGGAACTGCTGTTTCGGCGTATTTTAAAAATTGCTCCGCACCATGAACCAAGGCATTGAAGCGTTTAACTTTTTGTTTGTAAATACCCAATAATTTATTGCGGTGGGTAGTGAAAATATATTGTTGTAGAAAGTACTTAGAAAAGGTATGTAATGCCTCAAAAATGACCTCCGTTTCCAACACTATTTTTCCATTTGGTTTTTCAAAGCTAAGGCAAAAGCCCTCACTAGATTCGCTCACATAAAATACCCCCTCAAACTTTGGCAAAGCCATATCGCTTGAAGCTTGGTTAAAGCCTTCAATAGGCAAATGCCAATCATTTTCTATGGCTGGCCTAAATAGGTTAACAACTTTTTCGCCCTCATAATAAAGCACATTGCTGAGCGGTCCGTATAACTTAAAAACAAGGGTTTGGTTCGAACCAAAATTTATTTGAAAGGAACGATTGAAGGCATGCGCCTGCACTTGGAGGATGGGCTTGCCAACTAATTCCTTGAACAAAGGAAACACAGAGCCTGTTCTTTCTAATGGATATTCATAAAAGAAAAACAAAGCAGTTTTGCAGGAAGTATTGAGTTGCATACTTAAAAGCTCCCGACCTTTTTCAAAAACCAAATTCAATTCATCTGCTGCTTGATTGCGGTAGGCATCTTTTAGCGCATAGCCCAATAGCAGCTCATCCAGGGCATTCGATAACAAAGGAAAAAGGGATAGGTGCTGGTGTAGCGATTTCATTAAAAATGCAATTCCAATCCATCATAAGCCAAGTGAATATGCACAGGCAATTCATCTTCAACCTCCTGGTGTAAACCCAATTGGTGGCTAATATGTGTAAAATAAGCAGCTTCGGGATTCAATAAATTTACTAAATCAACGGCTTCATTTAAGGTAAAATGCGAAATATGCTCTTCCCTTCTGAGGGCATTTAGCACCAATACTTTGCAGCCTTTCATTTTCTCTAATTCTTCAGGTTCAATTCTATTGGCATCGGTAATGTAAACAAAATCGCCAAACCTAAAACCCA
>Ga0209443_1001777_pt1 | contig 13207 bp, 10 predicted proteins | sample LauGreBMM110DCMD_2_FD_187571 | JGI IMG/M metagenome (GOLD analysis project Ga0209443, IMG submission 187571) | Freshwater lake microbial communities from Lake Michigan, USA - Su13.BD.MM110.DCMD (SPAdes) (version 2) | ecosystem: Environmental > Aquatic > Freshwater > Lake | place: Lake Michigan... | reverse complement strand
TCAAGAAGCGAACCGGTCCAGGAGAACTTCAGCGGCCTCGCCCCCGAAGGACCACCATCCGCCCCGGCCGGCCAGCAGCCGGCCACGCCGGAAGTGGCGTCCGCCCGATCCGTCCGGTAGCGTCAGGCCCGATGAAGGTCTCCGAAGTGCGCGTGATGCTCGTGGACGACGAGCCGCTCGGCCGCGAACGGCTCCGGAGCCTCCTTTCGCGCGAGACCGGCGTGTCGCTGGTCGGGGAGGCATCGGACGGTGAATCGGCGGTCGGCGCGATCCGGACGCATCGTCCTGATCTGGTGTTCCTCGATGTGCAGATGCCGGGCCTGACCGGCTTCGGCGTGCTCGAGCGGCTCGGCGTGGACGTGCCGCCGGCGGTGGTCTTCGTCACCGCGCACGACCGGTTCGCGCTGGAGGCGTTCGAGGTCCACGCGGTGGACTACCTGCTGAAGCCCTTCGATCGCGAGCGTTTCCAGAAGGCCCTCCAGCGCGCCGTCGACCGCCTCCGGTCCGCCCGTCCGGACGAGCTTTCGGCGCAGCTCACCGCGATGATCGCCCAGCTGCGGCCGCCATCGGCCCCGCCCAAGACACCGGAGCGGATCCCGGTGAAGACCGGCAACAAGGTGAGCTTCGTGGCGCTGACCGACATCGATTGGGTGGGCTCGGCCGACAACTACGTGGAGCTCCACGTCGGCGGGCACAGCCATCTGCTGCGCGAAACGATGGGCTCGATGGAAACGCGGCTGCCGGCGGACAAATTTGTCCGCATCAGCCGCACCTCGATCGTGAACACCGACCGCGTGAAGGAGCTGCAGCCGCTCTTCCACGGCGAATACTCGGTGACGTTGAAGAACGGCACGAAGCTCACGCTCAGCCGCAGCCATCGGGACCAGCTCGCGCGGCTCGGCGTGAGGTGACACGGAGCGCACCGGCACGGAGCCGGGGCCGCCGGCTCAGGTTCCGCACGACACGGCCGCCGTCGGCAGCTCGCGGACGATCTCCGCCAGGCGGTATCCGAAGCCGGGCCCGCGCAGGCTGCCGAGGTCCACCTCGCCGCCACGGCGCCGATACAACCCCGGATGGACCACCGCCTCGGGGTCGCTGGCGGCCGGATAGAACTGCATCGCGTTGGTCTCGACGCCGGCGATGGTGCCGACGTGGGCCGCGAGCAGCGCGTGCGGCACCATGGCCAGCATCGGGTTCGTGAGGTCCTGCACCATGAGCTCCATCCCGTGCGTCTTTGCCCAGCAGGCGGCGAGGAGAGCGCCGGTCTGCGTCTTGCAGGTCTTCAGCGCGACGCCCGTCCAGCCGAGCGAGCGGCCGAGGCGGACCCTCTTCCAGTCGTGCGCGCTCTCGTCGAGGAACAACGGCTTGCGCGCGCTCACCGACCGCACGTCGAGCGGAAACCGCTCGAGATCGTAGGGGAACGGCTGCTCGACATAGCGCAGCCGGGCAGAGATGCGCGGATGATCGGCGGCCAGCCGGTCGAGGATGTCGCACACGTAGTCCGGATCGGTGACGGTGCAGTTGAAATCGGCCGTGAGCAGCTCCACGCCCGCGGGCAGCGCGAGCGTCCCGACCTTCACGAGACGCGCCAGGTCCCACGGGGCATCGGTGCCGCGGAGCTTCACCTTGAGCGCCCTCAGGCCGTCGCGACGGATCCAGTCCGCGAGCAGCACCGGATGCCCGTCGTCGGGCTCCGAACCCTCGAGCTCGGTGGCTTCAAGTGGATCCGCCCCGCCCACGAGATGCCACGCCAGCAGCTTCGTGGCCGGATCGGCGGAAAGGAAGTCGGCCGGGAACCTTCCCGCGAACGAGATCCCGGCGGCATCCGCTTCGATGAACTCCGACAGGTCGCGCGACAAGAACTCGCCGGTGTAGGTCGAGTAGGTCGGGCGCCCGTGGAGCCGTCCGTAGGCGTCGTGCAGCGCGAGGTCGAAGGCGGAGCAGCACACGAGCGCCGCGAGGTCCGGCATCGACCGATCGGTGCCGTCGTCGTCATCGGCCGACCTTCGCGCGTCGAAGCCGGTGAGCAGGCCCGGCAGGACGTGTTCCACAAAATCGTGCCCGAGCTCGATGGGATGACCGGAACCTCCGAACCCGCTCCACGCCTGTGCGAGCCGGACGCAGAAGGTCTTCAATGCCTCGTGGCGTCCGGCATACGGCAGCGGGCTGGGCCAGACCCATTGCACGCTGAGCGGCGTCTCGCCCCAACCTTCGGCGGTGACGCCGTGGGCGTCGACGACGCGCAGTCGTACGCGCGCGCAAGTCACGCTGGTCAGGGTCTCCGTCCCGAACTTGAGCGGGACGCGGGTCCGGACCGGCAAAAACCAGAGCGTCGCTCCGGTGACACGGATATCGGTGGGCCTAGGCACAGGGCTCACGATGGTCGGCAAGGCTGGACGGGTCAACGCGCGCGCCGCATCGCCCTCGTGGGCAGATGCGGCGGCCCGGGGCCGACACCGACATGTGACGATACCCGCCCAGTTTGGCGATTGCCCTCGATCCGCCGATACGGCTGTCTACTTTGAAGATCAGCAAGGCTCTCGGCCTTTTCCGCCAACCCCTTTCCATCGGATCGATGTAGGACGGTGTCGAAATCGGTCCCGGGGTCCCGTTGATGAAGTTCACCCGAGGAAACGCCCCTACCCCACTGCACCATGAAACGATTCCTGTTGGTCCTCAGCCTCCTCGCGTCGGTCCTTTCCGCTGTCGCGCAGGGCACCATCAACGCCAAGAATTCCGGCGCGCTTTCGCCGCTGCTCGCGGCGAACGGGAGCAAGCTCTCCGCCGCCACCGGTCGTTTCGAGGTCATGCTCGGCGATAGGGTGATCAGCACCGCCAAGAACACCCTGGCGGTCGACGGCGTGTTCACCGCCGGCGTGCTCACCGTCCCGGGAATCGCGGCAGGCGGCACGGCGACGATCACCGTCCGTGCCTGGGACACCGGTGCCGGAGCGACCTTCGCGCTGGCCCAGGCCGCCGGCTTCGGCTTCGGATCTTCCACCTTCCAGGTCACCGGTCTCGGCGGCGACCTGTCGCCGCCGCCCTCGCTCGACAACTTCAAGGGGATCCGCTTGGCCGACCGCTCGGTCATCGTCGCCGGCACCTTCGACGCCAAGAACTCCGCCACCGCCTCGCCGCTGCTCGCCGATGACGGCTCCAAGCTCTCCGTGGCCGCCGGCCGCGTCGAGGTGCTCTTCAATGGTACCGTGCTCAACACCGCCGAGAAGGCCTTGGTGGTCGACGGCGTCTTCTCTCTCGGTGTGCTCACCGTCCCCGGCGTCGCCGCGGGCGGCAGCGCCACCATCACCGTCCGCGCTTGGGACGTCGGTGCGGGCGCCTCCTACGCCGTCGCCGAGGGGGCCGGCTTCGGCTTTGGTTCGTCCACCTTCTCGGTCACCGGTCTCGGTGGCGGGGTGACAGCTCCTCCGGCATTGGACAGCTTCAAAGGCATCCGTCTCGCCGGAAAGACGGTGGTGTCGGGCGGCACCTTCAACGCCAAGAACTCCTCGACCCTCTCGCCCTTGCTCACGCCGGAGGGCTCCAAGCTCCCCGTCGCCACCGGCCGCGTCGAGGTCATCTACAACGACATCGTGCTCAACACCGCCGAGAAGACCTTGGAGGTCGACGGCGTCTTCTCCCTCGGTGTGCTCACCGTGCCCGGTACCGCCGCGGGCGGCAGCGCCACCATCACCGTGCGCGCCTGGGACACCCGGGCAGGCGCGACGTACGCGCTCGCCCAGGCCGCGGGGTCCGGCTTCGGCTCGTCGACCTTCTCGGTCGTCGGCCTCGGCGGCGGACTGACCGCGCCACCGGCGATGGAGAACTTCAAGGGCATCCGCCTCGCTTCAGGCATCATCGCGGTCGCGGGCACTTTCAACGCCACGAACTCCGCCACCGCCTCGCCGCTTCTGGCGGCGGACGGTTCGAAGCTCACGGTGGCCAACGGTCGTTTCGAGATCCTCCACGGCGACACCCTGCTGAGCATGCTGAACGACCGGCTCGATGTGGACGGCGTGTTCAGCGACGGCGTGCTCAGCGTCCCGGGCGTCCCGATGGGCGGCACGGCGGCCATCACGATCCGGGCATGGGATGTGGGCGCCGGCGTGACCTACGCCCTCGCCCAAGCGGCGGGGTTCGGGTTCGGGTCGGCCACGTTCGATGTCGTCGGCCTCGGTGGCGGGCTCACGCCGCCGCCCGCCTTGGACAATTTTAAGGGCATCCGCCTCGCGCCGCGACCGGTCGCAGGAGGCGGATCGTTCAACGCGAAGAACTCTGCCACGCTCTCGCCGCTGCTCGACGTCGACGGGCTCCAGATCTCCGTCGCGAAGGGCCGGTTCGAGGTCCTCTTCGGTGACACGCTGCTCAGCACGGCCAAGAACACGCTCGCCGCGGACGGCGTCTTCGCCGCCGGCGTGCTTTCGGTCCCGGGCGTGCCGGCGGGCGGCACCGCGGCCATCACGGTGCGGGCGTGGGATGTCACCGTCGGCGCGACCTACGTTCTCGCCCAAGCGGCGGGCACGGGCTTCGCCTCGGCCACCTTCGATGTCGTCGGGCTCGGCGGAGACCTCACGCCGCCGCCCGCCTTGGACAACTTCAAGGGCCTCCGGCTCAGTTCGACCGCGATCAACCTGGCTCCGACCGTCGCCGGCCAATCGGTCACCACGCCGGAGGACGTCGGCGTCCCGATCACCTTGGTCGGCAAGGACCCGGAGAACGCGCCGCTCGTCTTCACCATCGTCACCGCCCCGAAGAACGGAACGATCACCGGCACCGGCGCGAACCGGACCTATACCCCGCAGTCCAACTTCAGCGGCACCGATTCCTTCACCTTCAAAGCCAACGACGGGAAGCTCGATTCAGTGGTCGGCACCGTCTCCATCGTCGTCACCCCGGTGAACGACGCCCCGTCGGCTCTCACGCAGAGCTCCACCACCGCCGAGGACATCCCGGTCGCCATCAAACTGGTGGGCGACGACGCCGAGAACGACCCTCTCGCTTTCATCGTCGTGGCACCGCCTAAGAACGGCACGCTCTCAGGCGCCGGCGCGAACCTGACCTACACACCGAATGCTGACTTCAACGGCAACGACCCCTTCACGTTCAAGGTCAACGACGGGAAGCTCGATTCCGCCGTCGCCACCATCGGGATCACGGTCACGGCCGTGAACGACAGACCGCTCGCCGGCCCGCAGACGGTGACGACACCCGAGGACACCGTGGTGAAGATCACCTTAGCTGCGACGGACGCTGAAAAGGACGCGCTCACGTTCACCGTCGTGGCGCCGCCGAAGAACGGCGCTTTGACCGGCACTGGCGCGAATCTGACCTACACGCCGAAAGCCGACTTCAACGGCACCGATTCCTTCACCTTCAAGGCCAACGACGGGAAGCTCGATTCCGATGCCGCCATCGTCGCCATCGTCGTCACCGCGGTGAACGACGCACCCAAAGCGGTCGCGCAAACGGTCACGACCTCCGAGGACACCGCGGTCGTCGTGAAACTCGCGGGCACGGACATCGAGAACGACACCCTGACCTTCGTGATCGTTACCGAGCCGAAGAACGGCACGCTCACCGGCACCGCCGCCAGCCGCACCTACAAGCCGAAAGCCGACTTCAACGGCACCGATTCGTTCACCTTCAAGGCCAACGACGGCAAGCTCGACTCCGATGCCGCCATCGTCGCCATCGTCATCTCCGCGGTGAACGACGCGCCGGTCGCGGCCGCCCAGTCGGTCACGACCCCCGCGGGCACGCCGATCGCGGTCAAGCTCGCCGCCACCGACGTGGAGAACGACACCCTGACCTTCGCCATCGTGGCCGTTCCCAAGAACGGCACGTTGACCGGCACCGGTGCCAACCGGACCTTCACGCCGAAGACCGACTTCAGCGGCACCGACACGTTCTCCTTCAAGGCGAACGACGGCAAGGCGGACTCCGATGCCGCCACCGTGACCATCAAGGTCACGCCGGTGAACCGCGCGCCCGTCGCCATCGCCCTGGTTGCCACCGGCACCGAGGACACGGCGCTCCCGATCCGCCTCGAAGGCACGGACGCGGACGGCGACGTGCTGTCCTACACGGTCGTCGCCGGACCGAAGAACGGCAGCTTGGCCGGCACCGGCGCGGCCCGGACCTACACGCCGGGCGCGAACTACAACGGCACCGACAGCTTCACGTTCAAGGCGAACGACGGAAAGCTCGACTCCGCCACCGTCTCGGTCGACATCATCATCGCCGCCGTGAACGACGCCCCGAAGGCCCTCGGCCAGAGCCTCGCCACCGTCGAGGGCAAGTCCCTGGCGCTCCGACTGTCCGGTGCCGACATCGAGAACGACCCGCTCACCTACAGCGTCGTCGCTCCGCCCAAGAACGGCGTCCTCCGGAGCGGTTTCTTCGGCTCCGCCGCGGCCCCGCGGACGTATGTGCCGAACACGAACTTCTCCGGCACCGACACCTTCATGTTCAAGGTGAACGACGGAAAACTCGACTCCACGGTCGAGACGGTGACCATCACCGTGACCCGCGCCAACAAGGCGCCCGTGGCCATCGCCCAGAAGGCGACCACCGCCGAGGACGCCGCGTTGAAATTGACGCTGGCCGGCACCGACGAAGACAAGGATCCCTTGACCTACCTCATCGTGGCGCAGCCGAAGAACGGCACGGTCACCGGCACCGGCTCGACCCCGTTGTACACGCCGAAAGCCGATTTCAACGGGACCGACAGCTTCAAGTTCAAGGTGAACGACGGCGCGGCGGACTCCGCCCCGGTGACAGTGGAGGTCACGGTGACACCCGTGAACGACGCTCCGGTCGCTGTCGACCAAGCCGTGACGACGACCCAGTCGAAGTCGATCACGTTCAAGTTGAACGGCGTCGATGTGGACAACGACTCGTTGAAATTCACCGTCCTGACCCCGCCCAAGAACGGTGTCCTCCGCGGCTCCACCTCGGCGGACCGCAGCTACACGCCGAAGACCGGCTTCAAGGGCATCGACACGTTCACGTACAAGGTGAACGACGGGAAGCTCGATTCAGCCGTGGCAACGGTGACCGTCACGGTGACGCCCCGGGTGACGACCACCTCCGACGACTTCCGTCTCACCCTCCGGATGGTGCCGGACGCCGGCGACCTTGCCGGGGACTCCGAGGTCCCGGGCGGCGGCGCGCGCAAGGCGGTGGCCCCGGTCCGGACGCAGCTCCTGCCGCAGCTCCTCCTGCAGGCGCCGGTCGGCAGCACCGGCGTGATCGAATGGTGTGAGCACCTCGGCGGGGACGCCGATTGGCAATCCTTGTCGCCGGTGACCGTCGGCCCGTCCGGTGCGGTCGCGGTCGATGTGTCCGCCGGACAGGCGACTGGATACTTCCGCTTCGTCATGGAGTGACCGGAGACACGGGATGCCGGCAGGGCGGACCTTCGGGTCCGCCCTGAAGCTTGGAGCCTCCGAGATCCGGGGCGTTCCCGTCCACGGCTCGGTCAGTCTGCACTTGGCTGTGGCTGCTTCCCGGAGAGGCCTCGCAGAGGGCTCCGGTCTTCCGCAATGGCAGCAGGATCCTTGGAGGCGTTCCGCCTGTCGTGAACCGACGTCGCATGGGGCTCAGCCACGGTTTCCTTCGGACCGCCTCAAGGCATCCTCCCATCTCCGTGCGACCATCGCCGCCACGATGGCGACCCCGCTCGAAGCCACGGTGAAGAGGAGAGCCATGAAAAATCCCGCCGGCCGGTCGTCTTTGTCGCCGACCATAAGGATGATGACGACTGCTCCGGCCACGAAGCCGATGATGGCCATCGCACAGCGCTTGATGGCTCGCAATGCATCCACGGTCACCTGCGAGAACACCCCATTTTTTCTCGCATGCCCGAACAGCCCGGATGCCCGGTAGAGCGCCACGAAGTACGGGATGGTACCCACATAGACATACGCCAAGAATGGATCCTTGAAGTAGATCTCGAAGGTGGTGGCATGGGCATTCCGGCCCTCGATGTGCGGTTCCCAGAGCAGGACAGCCATGGAGCCGATACCGATGAGCACGACGGCAACCTGAAGAAATGCTGCTGAGATGCGCTTCATGGATATCTTTCTCGGCTCTATGTGGGTAGAGGACTTCGAGCGTGTGGCAACGCCCAAAAATCGTCCGATCCGTCCTGAACGTGGTTCCGAGGCTCGCGCTTGCGATCAGGGCGAGCTTCTTGGACAAGGTGATGTCGCTCCCGCCAGGACGACCGTCCTCACGCCGCGACCCACTCATGGCGGCACGCCCGGGCGGCGATGCGTTCCAAGCACTCCTCGACCTCGTCGATGATGTCGTCCGGTGTCGACGTGCCCGCGGTGATCCCGACGGTGCCGGCTTCGTCGAACCATCCCTCCTGCAGGTCCGCCGCGGTCTGGACGTGATGGACCCGGTCGCAAAAGCGGGCGCAGGTCGCGACCAGTTCCCGGGTGTTGTTGCTCTGGGTACCGCCGATGACGATGACCACATCGCAACGGGACGCGAGGTCCTCAGCGGCTTGTTGGCGCTGTTTGGTGGGTTGGCAGACGGTGTCGCGGTAGGCGACCTCCGAGTCCGGGAAACGCGCTCGCAATGCCGCCACCATGGCGCGCACCCGGGCGACCGGTTGCGTGGTCTGCGACACGACGCCGAAGCGCGGCCGCGGAGCCATCGCGTCGAGGTCGGCCTCGGACAAGATGACGTCGCAACCCGGATGGTCCTCGGTCAGACCCCGCACCTCCACGTGCTCTCGTTGCCCGATGACGACCGGATGGAATCCGTCCCTCACCAATGCCGCCAACGAGCGATGGGCGTGGTGCACCAGCGGACACGTGGCCTCGACCACGGTGTGCCCCCTGCCCCGCACCTCGGCGAGCAACCGGTCGCTCGCGCCGTGGGCAGTGACCATGACGGTCGGCGTGGCGAGCGCCTCGGTGCGCCGCTCGAACCGGACGCCGCGCTCCCGTAGATCGTCGACGACCGTCGCGTTGTGGACGAGGTCGCCGAGGACCGTGATCGGACGACGCGACACTTCGGACTTGGCGAGAGCGATGGCGTCGCGGACGCCGAAACACATCCCGAGGTGGTCAGCACGGAGGATATTCATGGAATGCTTTGTATCGCAGAGTCACTGGTCGCACAAATCCGCAGGATTTCAAACAGAGGTTCATGTCCGGCGCGCCTGCGCGACGATCTGCTCGAGGAACCCGATGTAGGCCTCGAAACCCGTCCGTCCGGCGGCGGTCAACGAGCAGGTCGTCAGGGGACGGCTGTCCCGGAACGATTTAGTGACCCCGACGTAGCCGGCTTCCTGCAGCGTGCGGATGTGCGACATGACGTTGCCGTCAGACATCGCGAGCGCGTCGCGCAGGTCGGTGAACGAGAGCTCAGGCGCGGCGGCGAGCAGCGACATGATCGCCAGTCGTCCCTTCTCGTGGATCACCCGGTCGAGTTGGAGGAACGGCCCGGGGTTCACTCGGATGCCCTCTTTTCTGTTGCCCTCAGGTAGAGCCCGTACGCGAGATGTCCGAACCCGAAGGTCGCGCCCATCACGAGATGCGCACCCCGGAACGAGGTGAGTCCCGCCGGCAGGATCGGGCCAGCGAGCACCAGAAGCCCGCCCAACGACACGAATCCCCATCCGAACCAACGGATGCCTCGCGGCATGAAGAACCCGGCGGCGTGCAGTCCCAGCCCGTGGCAGACCATCCAGAACGTCGGCACGCCCGTCGCGATCCACCGCTCGTCACCGGATCCCGACCGGAGGAAAAGGACGGTGATCGCCCCCCCGGCGACGACCACAGGCAGCACCGCTTGGGCGACACGCCGGGTCGGCGGGGTCCAGAACGGCTCCGCCGCGCCGATCGCCTCGCGCCGGATCAGCGCGGACGAGATACCGACGACGACCACGGCGGTGCCGACCCAGAGGGCGAAGAATCCCGGGGCCTCGGCCAACGGCACCGACCAACCGACCGCCGCAGCCACCACGCCGAGCACCCCGGCTGCCAGCATCATCGGGGCGAGAGCGCGCCGATAGATCGCCGCCCGCTCCATCAACGTCCGGATGGTCTGGAGGTCTTCACGCGCGGCCGCTTCGTTCATACATTTACTTTGCAACACAGAGTGGAGGCGTCAACCCATAACTGCGCAGGCGCGGCGGGGGTGCGGTCGATCGACATTTCCAGGGGCGGACCGGCCTTCGGTGTCACACCGCCCGGTCGGACGGCTTGCGCGGACCGCAGGATTCTTGCTGCCATGCCGGCGTCCTGGAAGGAAGCTCCGGCCATGCTTCGCGCCCACCGGAAGTCCGTCCGCAAGCTCGCCACCGGCGGCCGCTTTGTCATCGTCGCTTCGCGCTACAACGCCAAGCACGTCGACGGCATGGTCCGCGCCGCCAAGGCCGAGTTCGTCGCCGCCGAGGCCGAGGTCGAGGTCGTCCGCGTGCCCGGCGCGTTCGAGATCCCGGTCGCCGCGGCGGTCGTGGCCCGCCGTTCCGTCGACCGCCCCCTCGGCGTGGTCTGCCTCGGCCTGCTCTGGCAAGGCGAGACCACCCACGCGCAGCACATCGGCGAGGCCGTCACCGACGCGCTGATGCACATCGCGGTCGAGACGGGCGTCCCGATGATCCACGAGGTGCTCACCGTCGCCACCGTCGCGCAGGCCGATGCCCGCTGCCTCGCGCCGGAGACGAACCGCGGCACCGAGGCCGCCCGCACCGCGCTCGACATGGCGGGAATCCTCGCCGGTCTGCGCCCGGCGGACGACGGGAGCCCGTCCTGACTTCGCCTTCGTAGCCATGGAGACCGCAGTCCAGCCGGCGTCGTGGCATCCGTTGCGACGGTTCACACCCGCCCGCATCGCGCTGGGCCGCGCGGGTGGCAGCATGCCGACCGGTGCGCTGTTGGAGTTCCGCTTGGCCCATGCCCGCGCCCGCGACGCGCTGCTCCGTCCGCTCGACGAGGAGAAACTCGCCGCGGATCTCGCCGATGCTTCCGGCCTGGAAGTCCTGCGCCTCGCCAGCGCGGCCCGCGACCTCGACGAGTTCCTGCTGCGCCCGGATCTCGGCCGGCGGTTGCACGAAACGTCGGTAGCGCGTCTGGAAGCTGGGATGAGGTCGGCGGCCTGCGGACTGGAAAGTCCGCGCTCCGAGGAGACGGGATCCTCCCGTCCGCCGGGGAACCCGCACGATCAGCAGAAGCCCGACCTCGTCATCTGCGTGAGCGAAGGTCTTTCCACGCTCGCCGCGGAGGCCCATGCCGCCTCGGTCGTCGCGGAACTCGTGCCGGCGCTCCTCAGCGAAGGCTGGCTTCTGGCACCGGTCTGCCTGGTGCGTCGCGGTCGCGTCGCCATCGAGGACCACGTGGGCGAACGGATCGGGGCGCGGCTCGCGCTGATCCTGTTGGGCGAACGTCCGGGTCTCATCTCGCCGGACAGCCTCGGGGCCTATCTCGTCCACTCGCCGCGTCGCGGCAACACCGATGCCGCGCGCAACTGCGTGTCGAACATCAGCGCGCTCGGCCTCACGCCCGCGCAGGCCGCCGCCAAGCTCCGCTGGTCGCTCACCGAGTCGAGACGGCGCTGCTTGAGCGGCGTGGAGCTGAAGGACGAAGCGCCCGCGGCCTTGGCCGCCGCGGGATCGGTCCACGCGATCGGATAGCCGCGCGCCGGCGGGTTCAGCCGCGCTTCACGCGCGCGACGTGGCGGGCCATGCGGTCCATGGCGACCTGGATCTGGTCGAACGCGGTGGCGAAGCAGCAGCGCAGGTACTTTTCGCCGCTCGGCCCGAAAGCACCGCCTGGCACGCAGGCGACCTTCTCCTCCTTGAGCAGTCCGAGCGCGAACTCCTTTGCCGGGATGCCCACGCTCTCGATGCACGGGAAGGCGTAGAACGATCCGCGCGGCAGATGGCACTTGAGGCCCATGTCGTTCAGCGATCTCACGATGAAGTTGCGGCGCAGCTTGTAGTGCTCGCGCATGTCCGCGGTCGCCGCCGCGCCGTTCGCCAGAGCCTCGATCGCCGCTTCCTGGGCGATGATGCTCGCGCAGAGCATCGAGTACTGGTGGATCTTCATCATCGCCTCGATGAGCACGGTCGGTCCGCAGGCGTAGCCGATGCGGAATCCGGTCATCGCGTACGCCTTGGAGAAGCCGTGCAGGAAGATGGTCCGCTCCGCCATGCCGGGAAGGCTCGCGATGGACACGTGCTCGCCCTCGAAGGTCAGCTCGCTGTAGATCTCGTCGGTGAGCACCAGCAGGTCGTGCTTCATCACCACCGCGGCGATCTCCTCCAGCTGCGGACGCGTCATCGTCCCGCCGGTGGGGTTGGTCGGGAAATTCAGCATCAGCACCTTGCTGCGCGGCGTGATCGCGGCCTCGATCGCGGCCGCGGTGACCGCGAAGCCGTCCTCCGCCTTGCACGCGACCGCCACCGGCACGCCGTGGGCGAGCACCACGCTGGGCGAATAGCTCACGTAGCACGGCTCGTGGTAGATGACCTCGTCGCCCGGGTTGAGCACCGCCCGCAGCGCGAGATCCAGCGCCTCGCTCACGCCGACCGCCACGAGCACCTGCGTCTTCGGATCGTATTGCACGCCGAAGTTCTGGGCGACGTTGCGGCTGATGGCCTCGCGCAGCTTCAGCAGGCCGAGATTGGACGTGTACTGCGTCCGGCCGCGCTCGAGGGCGTAGATGGCGGCCTCGCGGATATGCCACGGCGTGGCAAAATCAGGCTCGCCGACGCCGAGCGAGATGACGCCGGTGGTGTTCTGGACGAGTTCGAAGAAATCGCGGATCCCTGATCGGGGGATCCCGGCGACATGGTTCGCGATGAAGGTGGGACGGGACGTGGACATGGGAGAGAAACGCTGACGATGGAGGTAAGCGGACGGGTGAGCACGCGGGAAGTGGATTCTCCCGGTGACCGTCTGCGTTCGCGTCGAGTGCCGGCTCAGCCGCGATGCAGACGTGAAACGGCGGCGGCAGCTCGGCCCGAGGAGGCGGGAGCTGCGGCTGCGAAAGCGGACGACGCGCGTTTCATGTCGGGTCCATTTCGTCCGGTTTTCCGCCTTCGAAGTCAAGCCCGGGCTCCGTGGCGGGTGCGATCCGAAGCGGCGGACAAGTTGGCGGATGGAGCGCAGCCCGGCAGGGTGTGCGGTCTAGGTGCCTGAAGGCGGATCTCCCGACGACGCGGGAAGAATCCACGGACGGGCAGCAGCCC
>Ga0209443_1001776_pt1 | contig 13207 bp, 6 predicted proteins | sample LauGreBMM110DCMD_2_FD_187571 | JGI IMG/M metagenome (GOLD analysis project Ga0209443, IMG submission 187571) | Freshwater lake microbial communities from Lake Michigan, USA - Su13.BD.MM110.DCMD (SPAdes) (version 2) | ecosystem: Environmental > Aquatic > Freshwater > Lake | place: Lake Michigan... | reverse complement strand
AAAATTACGAGTGGTAGAGAAAAATTGGAATAATTCAAAAAACGAATACTATATTTTGAAAATATTCAATTTTGAAATACTGTTTTTTGAAATTATATAAAAAAGTTAACATTAATTTATATTTCAGTTATAACATAACTGAAATAAACTAATTGATATTTTTTATATAATTTGGAATTAAAAACATAATTAAATTTATTTTTCGAAAACAATACGTCGTTCCTTATCTCCGATATCTTGAATAGACAATATACATTCGAATAAATCTTTGATATCGTCGTCGTGAGATACGATAAGCATCCAATCATTTTGAGACCGTACATATTCAATTAATTTTTTGACATGTTGTTTATTAACAGTATCCGCGGAGTCAAATGCTTCATCGATTATCATAAAATTGGTGCTGATATAATTATTCAATTGCGACAATGCGATTCGGTAAATAAGATTATTTAGATAAGTCTGATATCCTCCGTCGCGGATAGTATCAACATTATGTTCGTCACGTATTATAATATCTGTCCCAGTATATTCCATTCTAACATGCCTTGCGCCAAATTTATTAAATAAGTCGCTCACAATTGCGTTAAAACGTGGTAATAAATTTTGAGTCATTATAGAATCAACTATACCATTATTTTTTAACACTTGTGTTAATATATTATAATTGTCTTTTTTCTTCTCGATAACTTTAATGTCTTTGAATAGCAATTCAAATATTGCTTGTGACTGTTTCAATTCTGTGAAATCTTTCTGCATTTTTTTCAATTTATCTTCATTCGATCTCATTTTACTAATAATTTGCGAGAGTTCTTTTTTATTTTTCTGTAATGCACATTCGTGAGTTTTTTTGTCGATCATTAACTGTTTTAGCTTATTAATTTCAGCTTGTTTAGCGTCATATTCTTTCTTCCTGAATAAAGTTCTGTCTAACTCATTATTTTTTTTGTCAATGAGTGTTTCCTGTTTTTTTATCGCCATCTCAGTTGTATCAATATTTTTTTTAAGTTCGTTATATTTGACAACCTCATCGCATGTTTTATTATTCAACTCGTCGATTGCGTGTTCAAGTGTTTCACTTTCTTCCACAATATCACTGTTTTTAATATATTTAGCATAGTTATCAATAATGGTGTTCAAATTTTTGAGTTCTTTTTGAGAACTATATAATTTCTGGTTGTATAAATTTACATCTTTTTCCAGCATCTTAATCTCATTTGTTGCTTTTTCTCTGTTGGTGATGTCTTTTAAATATTTGTTGTATTTTTGCACAACACTTTTGTTGTCTTCCATATATTTTTTGCACAATGTGAGTTGTTCTCCTAATGCGGTAATTTTATCTTCACAATCGTGTAGTCTAGTTTGGAGATATATTTTTTCATGGGTAATATTATTTTTCATACAATATTCGCAGTCTGGATCATACTCATGATTTTCAATCAATTTAAATTTGTCATTATAATTATCTAGATTTTCCTGTATTTCTGCTAAACTTTCGGTTTTACTATGATACTCTCTTTCTTTTTTGTTAAATAAATCGACTTCATGCTGACTAACTTCAACTACTTTCTTATGTGCCACTTTTTTATTTTTACTGATTTCTAAATTTGCACAATCTATTTGTTTTTCCAATTCAGTTATTCCAGATTCGAATAATGCCTTTTGTTTGTGAATCTTAATTTTATTGTACTTTGAATAATCGTATGTTGAGTCATTCCAAATTAATTTGCGCTGTTCTTTAATTTTAAGTTTTAATTTGTTAATTTCCATCTTATTATTTCTAATAAACTCTTTTTCGATATTCTCGACATCACCAATATTATCGCGATATTTACAGTATTTTTTCAAATCGGTGTTTAATTTTTTTATTTTTGCGGTTTCTTCACTTATACTGCTTTGTAAATCATGTATAAGCGAATCTAAATCATCATAATCATCAACATCAAACTCTTCTATTTCTTTTATTTTATCATTTAACATTGTCACTGTAGTTTCTAACTTGGACATTTCTTTTTGTAAAAATTCTCTGTCCTGCGATTTTTTTTTATTGTCCAATGTAGTTTCATTAATATTTTTTTCTAGTTCAGTTAACTGTTTTTTTACGTTTGCACTAATTTCGTCTTTGTCTGCACCAAATTTTTTGTATACTTGCATGTTTTTATTATATTTTGCCAACTGGTGCGAGAGAGACAGCGAATCAGACACACATATATTTAATAAATTATCAAATATATCCAATCGTGCTATTTTACATAACAAGTCTCGTTTGTCTCTTGACGATAATTCAGCAAACCCGATACATTTACCTTGTGAACATGCTTTTTGTGTCACAATACATGTAATTAAAAAATCAAATATTGTGCCTATTTTTTCCTGGATAATTTTCTTTGTGTCCGAAATATTACCACCAGATATATTCTTATTATTTTCAAACAAATGAACTTTTTCACCAGCCCCTTTTTTTAATTTATTCTCAGATCCTCTATTCGCGGTTCTAGTTATTTTATACTGTACACCATTCACATCTAATATCACCTCACTCGAATACGATTTTGCATTAATATTAATCATGTCTGATCTAACACCGCGAGTACATTCCCCAAATATACTTTGAAGGATACAATCAATAAAAGCAGATTTTCCCGCAGAATTTGGCGCAGAAATTCCAACTATTTTTTTAAACTTTGAAAAATCGACAAAATTGTTTTTTGAATATACCGCCATATTATCGAATCTCAAACTAATTAATTTAACATGGCGTTTTTTATGCGTGTCAATGAAATTTTCTTTTTTGAACATTTCAATCAACATATCTTTTATATCGGTCAATACATTCGCCTCAACTTTTCCGTCGCGCTTAATTTTGTCTATTAATAATTTTATAACATCTTCCTTAGATTTTAACAATCCCAGATCCTTTGTCTCGCCATCAATTTCTATTTTTGTATTGAATGTATTGTTTTTATGGACCAGTTTGTCATATTTTTTGACAATTGTAATATTGCCATAATCCTTAATGTTGTCGTACACTGAATCGATATGATCTCTGTTCATGCTTTTGCATTCGATACTTACATCAACATACTTAGGCATACTTTTCAAATTAATGTTGTATTTTCCTTTTTCGTCAATATTAATCTTGATTTTCCCAAATTCATTATGTACTTTTTTAAAAACTCCCTTGCCTTTTTTAAGATCCCACAAAATATAACCTTTGTTCAAACTTTCATCGATTGTTTGCTGGATCAAAGATCCTGGATATGCAATAGTTGGTTTTAGGAATGCATGTTTATGCACATCTCCTAAAAACACAAAATCATAATCATCAAAATCATTTGGATGTAAATATTTTTTATTATCGCCATCATTTTTATACACATGCCCAGACTCATCCATTGCGGTACTTAACGTACCATGATACAAAGCACATTTAAATTTGTCTGTGCTCAACTTGCAGTCTTGTACTTTCAGGGCATCCCCGAATTTAGTATGTCCAAAAATAATATTATTATATTCATATAAACCATTATCTAATAACATAAATAAATCATTTTTTGTGTTTAAATTCTTCCCAATAATACTATATAAACTATTATGTTCAATATTAGACAACGATATGTCGTGATTACCAGAAATTACAATAACATCAGTTATCTCGCACAACAGCACAAAAAAATCGCGTGTAAGTGATACAGATATGGGATGTAAGTCAATTTTATCGTGGATCACATCGCCACACACCACAATAACACTGTTTTTATTGTTTAATTTTTGTTTTTTTAGATCATCATATAAATTATTGAAGACTTTTCTGTATTCGTCCTCGCGTTCGCGTTTATGAATATGAATATCTGCAAGATGGACCACAAATTTTATATTTTTAAATTTTTGCTGTATTATCTCGTGTGTAGTATTCTTTTGTTTGTTATTTGATTTGCTAAACTTCATTAGTATATTTTATAGTGTTTTTCATTTTTTAAGTCTATTGGTGGGCACTTTACTTAATTCATACCATTTTACGAGAATGATTAGAAGAATGTTATAGATAGTGTTGTAATGATACTCTCCGTATGATGTGAATAATGGAATCTTTGTAAAATCATAAAGCCTATAATTATTATTTTTATAGACTTGTATACATAAAACAAAGAATGTAGTGTCAATAGTTTTACGTTCCATATTTGTTTCAAAACCGACGCTTTATAAATTTCACTATAAACTTTTACTTAATTCATACCATTTTACGAGAATGATTAAAAGAATGTTATAGATAGTGTTGTAAGGATACTCTCCGTATGATATGAATCATGGAATCTTTGTAAAATCATAAAGTCTATAATTATTATTTTTATAGACTTGTACACATAAAACAAAGAATGTAGTATCAATAGTTTTACGTTCCATATTTGTTTCAAAACCGACGCTTTATAAATTTCACCATAAACTTTTACTTAATTCATACCACTTTACACAAATGATTAAAAGAATGTTATAGATAGTGTTGTAAGGATACTCTCCGTATGATACGAATAATGGAATCTTTGTAAAATCATAAAGTCTATAATTATTATTTTTATAGACTGTGCGTATAAAACATAAAATATAGTCCTGATAGTTTTACGTCTCATATTTGTTTCAAACCCGACGCTTGTAAATTTCACCAACAAACTTTTACTTAATTCATACCATTTTATAAGAATGATTAAAAGAATGTTATATATAGTGTTGTAATGATACGCTATGTATGATATGAATAATGGAATCTTTGTAAAATTACAAAGTCTATAATTATTATTTTTATAGACTGTGCACATAAGGCAAAGAATGTAGTATCAATAGTTTTACGTTCCATATTTGTTTCAAAACCGACACTTTGTAAAATATATTCTTTATTAGTTACATTATAGTCTTTTTAAACTATTAAGTAATTTATTGCATATGTCTAAAATACACAAAACGGTAGATAACTGATTCAGTTCTGTTAATGTTTGTCTTGAAATTTTTGGACTGTCTGTGTTTTTCGACAATGACTGATATATATTCTCTTTAAAATCATAAAAAGAATATGAGGTGATTATAAACAACCCTATAAATTAAATAGTTATGATTATAGAATACAACAAGATAGTAGAGAGGATATTAAAACAAAAAAATATATATTTGAATTACTTTAGTATTTTTCTAATTTTATTCATAAAAAATATGTGCATCGTTGGTGTGACTACTTAAAATTGCAATTGTTATATTTTTTTCAGATATGTTTCTAAACAGCTGCTTGATGTTTGTAAAAATCCCCTATGAGCGTAAAATTCTGAGAAAAAACACGAATAAGTACAGTAAGGAAATATTTCAAGGAGTTGTAAAAAATTGATTATTTACTGGATTGTGATATACTATACTATTATTATGTGTTATTACTGCTATGTTGTCTGGGAAGGAATTTAAGCTGAAATATCCATATAAATATTTCCTAATTGCAGAAACCAAAGTTAGCCTACCAAGTTACGGGCTAGAACAGAGTCCTGTTTTTCACATAAGTGGATATAGTCTCAATAAAAATATACTAAAACATACATCCGGGACACATAGAACCGAATTATTTTGTTTCTATTATGGAGATATATGTTATGTAGTCCCGTCTCCATATATCGATAATTTCCCAGATGGGATTATTAACCTATGGAAAAAGTATGTAACCGTATATCATAATCCTTTTATACCTCTTTACTGGAATGTATACGTTCCAGATTATGCAAATGTGGACGATACAAATCCAGAGTATTTTAACGTTGATCAAATTATCATAGAAAATACTCAGAATTTATCAACATCACTACATTTTTGCGAATTAGCTGTAAACAGAAACGTAGGTGCGTTTTATTTTGCCAAAGTATATAGTCAGAATATGTGCAATTTTGCCTTTCAACAATCAAATAGTAACATATCTGTATTTAGGAAAATTCCAGATAAATTTAAAAATAAAGAAATGTGTAAAATGGCTGTTGAAAAAAATGGCAACTCCTTAGAATTTGTTCCTAATTATTGGAAAACAGAAGAATTATGCACAATAGCTGTAGACCAAAATATAGATGGATATGTATTTAACCATGTTCCAGACGGACTTCAATCAGAAGAGCTTTGCAAACTTGCAATTAGTAAAGATGCGGTTGCAATAGCATATGTAAGTAATCAAACTGAAGAACTTTGTACATTAGCTATTAATAAAAATGCATGCGCGATAAAATATATAAAAAACCAAACTGAAGAACTTTGCAAACTTGCCGTTAAAAACTGCGGGTATAGTCTAAGTGGAATTATTAACAAAACTGAAGAAATGTGTCTTCTCGCAGTTAAACAAGATGGTCTAGCCTTGGAGTTTGTGGATCCACAAAAACAAACCAAAGAGATTTGCGTTCAAGCAGTCAAACAGAACAAACATGCACTACAGTTTGTTGACAAAAATATTTTGGTAGACATTTTGTTAAATTCCTAATAATTGGTTTTAATATGTTGAAATAACTTTAAAAGTGTCATTGCGATTATTATTTTAATCAGTATGGTTGTTTGTTTTACAGTGTTATTATCAGAATTTACATAAAATGTCGTGCCAATAATTTATGTAAAGAGTGTGACGAGTATTTACGTAAAATGTTATTACTAGAATATTCTATGTATATGTTAATAGTGCAATCTCTCGAAAACACCATAACATTTTACTTAATTCGCGCAATTTTATAAGAATTATTAAAAGAATGTTATAGACAGTATTGCAAGGATACTCTATGTATGATATGGATAATGGAATCCCTGTAAAATCATAAAGTCTATATTATTATTTTTATAGACCCAATACATAAAACAAAGAATGTAGTATCAATAGTTTTACGTTCCATATTTGTTTCAAAACCGACACTTTGCAAATTTCACCAGTAAACTTTTAATTAATTCATACCATTTTACAAGAATGATTAAAAGAATGTTATAAATAGTATTGCAAGGATACTCTATGTATGATATGAATAATACAATCTTAAGAAAACACTATAACACTTTGCTTAATTCATACCATTTTACAAGAAGAGTAAAAGAATGTTATAGATAGTATTGTAAAGATACGCTATGTATGATGTGAATAATGGAATCTTTGTAAAATCATAAAGTCTATAATTATAATTATTATTTTTATAAACTGCATACGTAAAGCATAAAATGTAGTCCTGGTAATTTACGTATCATATTTGTTCCAAACCCAACACTTTATAGATTTCACAATGATCCGCCACATTACAATTTTTACTATAAATTCTATTACAATTATCAACTTAATTTTAATTCAAATTCAAATTTTATAAATAAACTAAATAGCAAAACAACCGGTAATAATATCAGTCGCTATCAAACACACAGGACATTTCTTATTTGTAACACATATACATTCGTCACAAATATTTAATATATGTTTACATTTTATAAACACTGTATTATTATTAGTTTCACCAAAACACACTGCACATACCCCTTCTTTTGATATTGTTTTGATCTTATCTGTCATATCATTTAACTCTTTTTGTCGCAGTTGAATCTCTTCTTTGTTTGGTAACTCATTTATTTTTTTATCAAAATATATACCAAGTAATTCTTTTTGTATTTGTGATAATTGTATCGCTTCAATAATATCAATATTGCTCGCAATAATATTAACAACATATGTCATGTTATTTATGTACGCCAATATTAAGGCTGTATTGCCGCACGGTGCGACTTGATTTATTTTACATTTGTCCGGATGTTTTAGCACCTCTAATGCAACTTTTTCCATATTATTCGAACATGCAAATAGTAAGGCCGTAGTACCCTTACTGGTAACCTGGTCTATTTTACATTCGTCTGGATATTTTAGCAACTCGAATGCAACTTTTTCCATATTGTTCGAACATGCACATATTAAGGCCGTAATACCCTTATTTGTAACCTGATCTATTTTACATTTGTCTGGATATTTTAACAACTCTAATACAACTTTTTCCATACTGTTCAAGCATGCAAATATTAAGGCCGTGCATCCCTTATAACCTATCTGATCTGTTTTACATTCGTCCGGATGTTTTAGCAACTCTAACGCGATATCTTCCATGCCATTCAAACATGCCAATATTAAGGCTGTATTACCGCTTAGTGCGACTTGATTTATTTTACATTTGTCCGGATACTTTAGCAACTCTAACACGATATCTTCCATACCGTTCGAACATGCCAAAATCAATGCAGTATTACTGCTCTTATTTACATTGCCCATATTACACATTTCTGGATGTTTTAGCAACTCTAGCGCAACTTCTCTCATACCTTTATAACACGCCAATGTTAGCGCAGTATTACCATATTTATTAACTTGATCTATTTTACATTCGTTCGGATATTTTAACAACTCTAGCGCAACTTCTTTCATACTTTTCGCACATGCCCATATGAGGGATGTATAACCCTCGTCATCAACTTGATCAATTTTACAGTTGTCTGAACACTTTAACAACTCCAATACCTCTGCAGACTTACCGGCTTTGCATAGATCGAATATGTCCATTATATGATTAATTTTATTATAAATTTATAAATATTATCTATTTATTAACATTTCAATTTTTATATAAATAAATTAAATAACAAAACAACCAGTAATAATCTGTGTATCGGTTCTACATATTGGGCACTTTTTATCCAGTACATGACTACATTCACTACACACACATAATATATGTTTACATTCCATAAGAAATATGTTATTATTAGTCTCTTCACAGCACATTAAACATTCTCCACCTCTTGACAATTTCTTAATCCTTTCTTCCAGATTATTTAACTCGTTGTGTCGCTTCTTCAACTCTTCATTATTCGGCATCTTTTCAATTTTCTCAGATGACTTCTTATCAATATAGTTACAAATATATTTCTTTTGAACCGATGGTAATTTTAGTATTTCGATAACATTAATATGATTCTCAATGGCATTAACAACATTTATCATATTATGTGCATAGGCAAGAAATAAAGCTGTATCATCATATCTGTTTACATAATTAATTTTGCATTTAGTTGGATATTTCAGAATCTCAAGCGCGACATCAGTCATCTTGTTAACGCATGCACGCATTAAGACTGTACTATCATTATACATGAGATCTATTTTACATTTATCTGGATACTTTAGCAACTCTAGCGCAACTTCTGTCATACCTTGCTTACATGCCAATATTAAGGCTGTACTACCCTCGTTATTAACATAATCTATTTTGCATTTGTCTGGATACTTTAGCAACTCCAATGCAACTTCTTTCGCATCATTATCACATGCCAATATTAAGGCTGTATTACCATGTGTATTAACTTGATCTATTTTACATTCGCTCGGATACTTTAGCAACTCCAGTGCAACTTCTTTCACATCATTCGCACATGCCAATATTAAGGCTGTATTACCATATGTATTAACTTGATCTATTTTACATTCGCTCGGATACTTTAGCAACTCTTGTACAACTTCTTTCATACCTTTGTCACATGCCAATATTAGGGCTGTATTACCATGTGTATTAACTTGATCTATTTTACATTCGCTCGGATACTTTAGCAACTCTTGTACGGCTTCTTTCATACCTCCACTACATGCAAATATTAAGGCTGTATTACCATGTGTATTAACTTGATCTATTTTACATTCGCTCGGATACTTTAGCAACTCTTGTACGGCTTCTTTCATACCTCCACTACATGCAAATATTAAGGCTGTATTACCATTTGTATCAACTTGATCTATTTTACATTCGTCTGGATACTTTAGCAACTCTTGCACGGCTTCTTTCATACCTCCATTACATGCCAATATTAAGGCTGTATCACCCTCACCATTAACTTGATCTATTTTGCATCTGTCTGGATATTTTAGCAGTTCAAATGCGACTTCTTTCATACCTATGTCGCACGCAAGTATTAACGCAGTATTACCATTATCAGTAACTTGATCCATTTTGCATCTATCTGGATATTTTAGCAACTCAAGCGCCACTTCTTTCATACCGTTCGCACACGTATATATTAATGCTGTATTACTGTATTTATTAACTTGATCTATTTTACATTCGTCTTGGTACTTTAGCATCTCCGATGCGACATCTTTCATTCCACGGTAACATGCCCACATTAAGGCAGTATTACCTTCATTATTAACCTGCTCTATTTTACAGTTGTCATGATATTTTAGCAACTCGAGTGCAACATCTTTCATACCTTTTGAACATGCTATTGCTAAGGCGGTATTACCTAAAGTATCAAAATGACCCATGTTACATTTGTCCGGATATTTTAGAAGTTCCAACGCAACTCTGGGCGTATTATTCTTGCATGCTAGTATTAAAGCAGTATCACCTTTACTATTAACCTGATCTATTTTACATTTGTCTGAATACTTTAGCAACTCCATTACGACTTCTTCTGTACCCACATGACATGCCCATATTAGCGCAGTGTTACCGTTTGTAGTAACTTGATCTATTTTGCATTTGTCGGGGTACTTCAAAATTTCCAGAACAACTTTGGTCATACTTTTTAAACACGCCCATATTAATGCCGTAGTGCCATTTTTATTAACTTGATCTATTCTACATTTGTCGTTATACTGCATAATCTCTAGTACAACTGACGTCATACCACTCGAACATGCCAATATTAACGCTGTATCACCATGTATATTTACGTTATCTAATTTACATTTGTCTGAATACTTTAGCAACTCCGATGCAACATCATCCATGCCCTTACGACATGTCAATATTAACGCTGTATTACCTGTCGTATTAACTTTATCTATTTTACATTTATCTGCATTTTTTAATAACTCCAACGCGACTTCTTTCATACCGTTCGAACATGCCCATATTAATGCCGTATTACCAGTTGTAGTAACTTGATCTATTTTACATTTATCAGCATTTTTTAGCAGTGCCAACGCAACTTCTTTCATACTATTTGAACACGTCCATATTAAAGCAGTCGTGCCACTTTTATCAACATGGTCTATTTCACATTTATTAGGATATTTTAACAACTCGAACACTTTTTTTACTGTACCATGCTTACATGCGTCTAATAGTATCATTATACAATATTATTAATTAAATTAATAATATAGTACTCCTAATATTCTTAATTCAATTTTTTATAAGTAAACTAAACAGCAAAACATCTCGTAACAATCTATGTATCTGTTCTGCATACTGTACACTTTTTATCCATTGCCGAACTACATTCACTACACACACATAAAATATGTTTATATTTTGCGAGAAGTATATTATTATTTTTATAAACTGCACACATAAAACATAGAATGTTGTATCAATAGTTTTACATTCCATATTTGTTTCAAAACCGACGCTTTGTAAATTTCACCAATAAAACTTTTAATTAATTCATATCATTAACATGAATTAACAGAAGATTGTTGCAAATAGTATTATTAGAATATTCTATGTTTATGTTAATAGTGTAATTTCCAGGAAACACCACAACACTTTAATTAATTTATACCATTTTACAAGAATGATCAAAAGAATGTTATAGATAGTATTGTAAGGATACTCTATGCATGTTGTGAATAATGAAATCTTTGTAAAATCATAAAGTCTATAATTATTATTTTTATAAACTGTACACATAAAACATAAAATCCAGTCCTAATAGTTTTACATCTCATATTTGTTTCACAACGCTTTGTAAATTTCACTGTAAACTTTTAATTAATTTGCGTCATTTTGCGAGAATGATTAAAAGAATGTTAGAAATCACATTATTAGAATACTCTTCGTATATCGCGAAGAGTATAATCTCCAGAAAACACAATATCACTCAATTTCACGGGATGTCATAGATAGTATTGCAATAATACGTCCTACATGATATGCATAATGAAATTTTTGTAAAATCATAAAGTACATAATTATTATTTTTACGAACTGAACATAGAAACATAAAATGTAATTTCAATTGTGTCACACGTTCCATATTTGTCTATAAACTGCGTACCATACACACCGTAATTCTTCGAAACTATCAACGAATATTTACATATTATGCATTTATCACGCGTCAATTAATTATATTAATTGTACGTATATACACTTATTAAGGGTAGTTTCGCGAATTAAAATACTGGTAAGTCACAATCCGCAAATATTACAAGTTTGTGTTTGATGATCATTTCATATTCTGGTTGATAAGTGCAGTAAAAATAACACTTGTATATGATTAGTCACATAGAATATACTCGAGTTATATTTGACACAGTTTTCAACTTTTACATGCTTTGAACAGGATTAACTTTTATGTGTGTATTAAAGTCCTGCAGAAACAAGCTACCCGTTGAAGCGGTAGCGAAAACAATTGGTAATGCGTAAAACGCATTTTCATTGTAGCTTGTTTTGTCCGGTGGAAGTGCGAAATAGTATAATTTAATGGAAATATTAAATGGTGCCACCATGCAACAGATGCACAAAGTTTGTGTAAAAATATAGATTTGATGTGTGAAATATTAAAAAATATAAAATCAATAAAAACTCCAGACATAATTTTTCATTCCCCTCCCCCCCCCGATGTAAAATGTACATTTTTTGGAGTTTTTATATTTTTGTATACCCTTATATACTTTTCTTAAATTGGCATGTGCAAAAAATTAGCTTTAATGTGCAAAAAATTAGCTTTAATGTGCAAAAAATTAGCTTTAATGTGCAAAAAATTAGCTTAATATATGCACAAAGTTTGTGTGAAAATATAAAATCAATAAAAACTCTGAAAAATAATTTTTAGTTTTCTCCCCCCCCCCGATGTAAAATGTACATTTTTTGGAGTTTTTATATCCTTATATGCTTTTCTTAAATTGGAATGTGTAAAAATATAGCCGAAATGTGTAAAAATATAGCTTTTAATGTGTAAAAATATAGCCGAAATGTGTAAAAATATAGCTTTGATGTGAAAAAATATAGCCGAAATGTGTAAAAATATGGCCGGAATGTGTAAAAATATGGCCGGAATGTGTAAAAATATAGCTTTGATGTGAAAAAAATTAGCCTAATATATGCACCAAGTTTGTGTAAAAATATAAAATCAATAAAAACTCTAAAAAATAATTTTTAGTTTTCCCCTCCCCCCCTGATGT
>Ga0209443_1001774_pt1 | contig 13211 bp, 13 predicted proteins | sample LauGreBMM110DCMD_2_FD_187571 | JGI IMG/M metagenome (GOLD analysis project Ga0209443, IMG submission 187571) | Freshwater lake microbial communities from Lake Michigan, USA - Su13.BD.MM110.DCMD (SPAdes) (version 2) | ecosystem: Environmental > Aquatic > Freshwater > Lake | place: Lake Michigan... | reverse complement strand
TTTTAATTCGTTATGTGGTTGTAATTCTTGTTTTAATTCGTTATGTGGTTGTAATTCTTGTTTTAATTCGTTATGTGGTTGTAATTCTTGTTTTAATTCGTTATGTGGTTGTAATTCTTGTTTTAATTCGTTATGTGGTTGTAATTCTTGTTTTAATGCGTTATATGGTTGTAATTCTTGTTTTAATTTGTTGTGGTATTGTAATCCATGCGCCTCGCCATTTCTGTTTGTATGTTGGATGCCTTCGAGAATCTCTGTAAATACTACACAAAGAGAAGTCACCAATATAATAAAAATATTTTTAATTTCTCTTGGACATATATCCAACAATTTTCTTAATATTGCGCCGATATTGCGCGATATTATTTTGATATATATATGGTCAACAAATGGAATGATAGATAATAATAAATAAACTGTATATTTGTACACAATAAGATACCAGCAAACTATGCTATATAGAAAATCCATTTAATAATAGTATATATTACGATTGTTTTTATGATAATTTAACCGTATTCATACTTTAATCATTTCATTGCTAACATATTTATTAGTAGTGAGGAATTTTATAATTTTATTAATTTGATCGCCACCGAATGAGAATACTGGATCATTTACATAATTTATTGTTTTGTGTATTTTTTTCTTTTTCTTTTTATCTGGCTTGTCTGATTTTTCTGGCTTTTCTGGCTTGTCTGATTTTTCTGGCTTTTCTGGCTTTTCTGTTTTTTGAGTATTTGATGTGATTGATGAGTCGGGGGGAGGAGTATCGTCAGAAGATTCATCATTTGGTAAATTCTCATTATTTTTTAATATATTTTTATCATCATTATTTTCACTCGACGATTTGACCTCCATAGATGTACCTAATCCTTTTTTTATTTTTGCAAATATTTTATAACACCGTTCAATTGTGTCAAAAAATGTTGTTCTGCATTTAAAATATACGTTCTGAATTTTTTCCCATTTTTGGTGCATTTAATTATTATTGGTTGGATGTCTCCGTTCATTACTGTAATTAGTATCTGTTATAATATATATATATATACAAATCAATAAATGTATCTTTCAATTTTTTAGACACCATTTCTAGATATCAAGATAGTGTTTTATTTATTTTAACTAATAGGACTGTTATGGTATTTCCGCGACATTTACCTATAAGTATTTAATATTATTTTTTGTTAATTAATTTTCTGTAGAATACATAAACAGTTTGCCATTTAGGATATGGATGAATTAATTAATCGTAAGACATCCATAAATACTATTATATATTCTTTTTAAAATCGTAAAAAGAACATATGACAATCATAAACAGCCCTAATAAATAAATTTAAACAACATAAAACTTTTTAAATTCAATGGGATCACCTATGCCGCTATTACGCACAGGTTTTCTATGCATATTATTAGAATGATGCATATTATTAGAATGATGCGTATTATTAGAATGATGCATATTATTAGAACGATGCATCTCACTATAGCGATACATATTATTAGCGCTACTCCTATTATCGCCGCCTAAATAGTTTGTTATCCGATTAGCTCTGTAATTGCTGTTTGCAAACAACGAATGACTGCTACTATTTTCTATAAGGATTTTGGGGGAATCGCTATTTATTTTGTCTATAAGAGCTTCTATGTGCAGGGGTACATTCATTCCATGATTTTCCCGGATATCAAGATGTTCAATATCTACACTGAATTTTACGATATCCTCTAATCTATTTTTCATCAAATCTACTTTCATTAATTTATTATGTAGCGGAGGACAGCATGTTAATAGATTGTTATACAGATCAAGGTCTTGCAAGTCGGGCGGAAACTCGTCAAATTCGAGAGATTTAATCATTCCATTATTCGATACCCACTTGACCAATTTTTCCGGTAGTACTGAAACATCGCTGAAGTGACACGTGCATGTGTCTAGAATACGGAGATTTGGCATTGATGTTGCTAAACAATCAATACTATGTAGTCGTCTATTGGAAGAAATCGTAAATATCTTCATTTCGGGAAGTACTGGAAGATTATCAAGCGTTAAAATATCATTGTCCGATGCATCAATAGATATAAGCGTGCTAAGATCTCCCTCTAATTGATTCAATGCATTATTAGATACGTCCAAACGTTTTACTCCTTTACCAATGAAATCTATGTTTATTAATTGGTTATTCGACAGGTTAACATATGTAGTTGTTTTGGGTATAACATTTTTTTCGATATGCGATATATTATTACCCGAAAGTACCAAATACATAAGATTAGGCGGAAGTTCAGTGAGTACACACAGATTAGAATTTGTTATCTCAATACTTTTGATGATATTATGTGTTGCCACAATATGGGGTATTTTAAATATAGCATACCCATTCATGGCAAATTTATTTGTGGGATTATCTTCGAAAGATTTTATCATGTTCGCGACAGACCGACACTGATATTCATTCTGATTATCAGCTACAGAGTTATTTTTTCCATGTTTACTGAAAAAATCCGCGTCATCGTCATTGCCTGAATCGACGTCATCAAACGGGTTTCCACTATCTTCAGTATCACCAGTATGTCCGTATTGATCATTTATATTATTATAGTGCATATTTATCATATATCTCTACGTAAGTATAATATATACTTGTATTAACTATGTATGCAATCAATTAATCAATTTTTTATCATTCTATTAACTATAAGATATATGAATAATTACGTCAAAAAAATCAAAAATACGAGTGTTCAGCTGAGTGATTGTATTATTGGTGCTGATATATCTGTAAACACAAGCCTGTATGATATATTCGTAACATATTATATTGATAACAAACTCAAGATAATTAAGTTAGACGATATGCTGGGGACAGTAATATTATATGATGGAGATGTTACACTTATTGTAAATCCATTAACACTTGCGACATGTGTATATTATGGACATATCACAATTAGTGATATCGATGAATACACAGGGCAGCTATTACTAAGAAGATCACCCGACGAACCGTCTTTTAAACTAGGAGAAACTATATTAAATATTGGCACATCACAATTAAATCTCAAAACGATACAATGTAAAATAATGATTCTACGAGATATATTTATATTCGACTCAGATCCTTTGTATGTTAAGATAAAAAATCCACAATATATTATTCCTAAAGCATATATGGAAAATAAACAAGACATACACGACAACACAATAAATGAAACATATCACCCCAAAACACTTGTTTATGTTATTGTATATACATCTAATAGTGGAAAAAGGAAACACACCATATTAATAGGAAAAGGATCGAATTCTAAGACACCATCAGGGTATAATTTCAAAAATTCAAAGTTCTCTACGTATATAAAAGTATATGCAGATAAATTAGAAGAGATGCAGTCATATATATACCCTATGTTTTGGTTTAGCGCAAACAAGATATTTGATAACGCTAGAATAATAATTTTATGATATTAAAGTATTAATAATTGATTCAATACAATTTATTAAATTAACTCCATAACTTATACCTAATTTTACGGCTCCACAATCACTATTTATTAGTTCTAAATTTAACGTATTATCACCAATCACACGTAATAATGATTCAGTAAAATTAATAACAGTGTCAATCATTATCTGTATTTTTATATATATTGTCGGCATATCTTTTTTTATAGCGGATGCAATTAAATTATATTTTTGTAACAACTCTTTGTTAATTAACCTATGTATTTTTTTACTATTACTTGATTTATTTGTATTGACAACAAGCTTAACATGTTGAGTATAATCATCGACAAGTTTATTATATTTTGTTTTTGATACTTCATACATATGTAATTTAGTTGCATTGATATATGTTTTTTCAATATGTGCATTATTATGATTATAACTGTTTAATAGTGGATAATCTGATAAATATGTCATCGCATTTAATCTGTTTATCATAAAAAAATTATTGGAATCCATCAGATAATTGCGATTTGTTTCAACTATAGCAGGTCCTTTGTCCGACACAATATCATGTATATCTTCATATGTATAATTGAATATACCGTAACTGAGAGATTTTTTGATATCAATATTTATTGTCGCAGTAGTATTAATAATTTTTTCATCAGTATCTAATATTTCTCTGTTTTTATTGAAATTATCTTTCTTTTTACGAATCGCTTCTTGGAGATAATTTGATATTGTATCAATACTTGCAATTTTATCTTTTACATAACCTGCATCAATATCTAAATATATCTTCATGATATCATTTATGCCATGTATATCATCGCCACCGAATCCACCAGATTGTAACGGTCCAATTAATTGCGCAAATGAATTAGGATGCTTTCTCACGAATTTATTCATTAATATTTTGATTTGTGAATCAAGCACCGATACGTTTGTAGAGTTATGAGGGAGTTCTTTTGTTTTAATTATGTCAAGTTCGTTATTAATAGTATTTAATATATTCATAGTCTATATTAGTTAGGATCTAAAAATTTTTATCTGCATATATTATCCATAAAAATATGTTCTTTGCATAGTTCATATGCCATGTCATCGGTTATTTTTTCTATTATTTTCCCGTCGTATCGGACACTTGTTGACCCCCCTGTCTGATCGCTAGTTTTGGCAGGATCCATATTAATCCCGAGTTTTTTTAATTTATCGACGCATTTTTGTATTTTTTTTTTATATTTGTTCAATTCACCGGTGTCAGTTTTTTTATTATTTAATATTTTTTGATATTTATTCATATTAAATACCAGGTCATTTATTTTTGCAAATTCATATTTTTTGTTTGCGTCCAACTGATCAGACATATATATATTTATAATATATTTTATATTTTGCTGTACAATTGTCTAAAAAAATTATAGTTCTTATGAGGCAAAAGAATATAAGTGCACGCATAACCCCATATAACTTTTACATATCAATAATGTACTTATTATTATTTCTGGGATATTCTATTGAATATATTTAAGATACGGATCTTTCGGATCAACTGTTGCCAATATATATGGCTCTTCAGAAGATGTCGACGAATCACTGCTTGATTTTGGCGATTTTTTATCATATTTTTGTTTAGTATGTTCTTGTTTATTATTCTGTTGTTTATTATGCATACTTGCTGAATGATTATGATTTTGTTCGAGATACTTCTGCACAACGAATATAAGATAATCGAAAGTTTGGTCAAATACCTCATTATAATCTATATCGTGCGTATTGATATATTTGGTAATTGTTGATGCTTGTGTATATTCAATATAATGGGGGTATATCAATTTATTAATAATTAAAGATTCGGTGGGTGTATCAATTAATTCAAACAGCTCCTTGTTGCTATCTTTGTGGTCTTGTAGATATTTATGACGAGAGTCTGTATATTGTTTCTTTGATATTTTAATATTTATATGGGCATCTACTTTAAATTTTATTAAATTTGTTGGAAATGCAAACCCTGATATTATAATACCCTCTGATTTATATTTGTCAACAGTGTTATTAAATTTTTCCCAATCATATGCGTCATTGTTGTCCCAATCTATTGCCTTACTGCCATTAGATAAAACAACTTCTTTGTTGTAATCTTTTTTAAGGAAATCTCGTAAACTCATATATTTTACTTTAAATATACTAGCTATTTCTTTTGAAACTTTATTTTTATTGCATCCTGGGAGACCAGATGTTAGTATAACTAACTGGCTACTAAATTTAATATAAGCTTCAACTACAGTCATATCGCTCATTATCTTATTAATATATTTGGCTTATATTTTAATATAAAGTCTAAATATATATAAACCATATGAGTGATGTTATTATTTCGATTCTTCACCTGGCTTTTCTAGGATTTGTCGTACTAGTACCATTTTATGGAAACTCATATCTAAGACTTATACATACAATCGTTTTACCGTTTGTAATGGCTCACTGGATTATGAATAATAACACATGCGCATTAACGTTAATGGAAAAAAAAATAAGAGAACATCTACAAGGCGGAGAGATCACTAGTAAAGAGTGCTTTATTGGCAATCTAATTGAACCAGTATATGATTTTGTGGAGAATAACCAACAATATTCAACAATAATATATGCTGTGACATTAGTATTATGGAGTATAGGCACGTACAAATTGTATAATACATTTAAATCTGGACAGATTAAATCACCAATCGATCTTCTAAGAGTATAAATAATATGTCTAATAAATTAAATATTAATAGTGCATGAATTATGGTTATTGTTATTCATTATTGTCATTTTATTACTATTTTTGTCAAGTTCTGATTTGACGTATGCACTACTGTATTTAAATTCTGATTTTGTGATGTTCATTGATATCCATATGTTATCTTCGGATATGGATATACAAGGTTTTAGAATAAGCCTACAATCAGTTATGTTTGAATAGTACATTTTTGGCAACTGAGCAGCCTCCGTTATATTAATATTTTCAAAATTCTTGGCTTTGGATCCCAGAAATATACAATTAGTATATTTTTTGCCAAATTTTATGTAATATGTTGGCTTGTTCTGCTTTTTTATTAGTAATGTGCAATTTTCATCATCATTCTTAATTTTAAGATTATAATGGCTGATAATATTGTCCAGATTATCCTTAACATAATTTAGTACTTGTGTTAATATTTTACTCACTTTGTGGTCCGGGTCGAATATAATGGTGGCTTTATCATTAGAAACAAATAAACCTTTCATATTTATAAAACCTGTGTCAAGTACTAAATCATCCCACAAATCATGGAAATAATTATATTTAATATTCATATAATCAGTATTACGGTGCGAATTGATTTTTTTCGGTATTTTGGTGTTGTTTGTATATCCAATATTAAATACTAATTTGAGTTTTTGATGAAATGTATCTATATTATCTATGTCATCTAATTTTACAAATGTACATTCCTTGTTCACTCTGTTCATTTATTATTCATATATTTATTAATAATAACCTTATAAATAAATTAATCAATTTTTTATTATCTACATCCGGCCGGTTTAATGTAGTTTTTTTGATTTACTTTTTGATTTACTTTTTGATTTACTTTTTGATTTACTTTTTGATTTTGTAGATTTAATTAGTCTTTTAACCTTTGAGGGAGATTTAGACGCCGCTTTAGACGCAGATTTAGATGCCGATTTAGACGCAGATTTAGACGCAGATTTAGGCACTGATTTAGATACCGATTTAGACGCAGATTTAGATGCCGATTTAGGCGCTGATTTAGGTGTTGATTTAGCAGCTGCTTTAATTTTTGCCTCATGTGCAGCGATAGCGAGGTTTCTCCTCTCCTCTTCTACTTTATCAAATACCTTCTTGTATTTTTTTCTTTTCTTTTCTAATTTTTCGATCTCTTTGTTAATTTTATTAACTTCTGATTCTTTTGGATTTTTCATAGCTTGTAATTTTAATCGTAACCCTTTCATTTTACCGTCGATACCTGCAATCTCCATTATTAGTTTTATACGCGTAGCAGGAACATTTTTACCGGTTTTTTTATTTTCTAATAATCTCGAATCTATTTTTTTTACTCCCCAGTATCTTACTTGTTGTTTTTCCAAACATTCTTTCATGTTACCGCGTTTTTTTCCAGTTGGAACATCATCTACCCCACAATAAATATTATCTGTCGGCATTATGTATATATCAACACATCAAAAAATATATTTTTATACCAATATTTTTGTTATCCCATAATATAGACAAATGGCAAATTACCGTTATAATTATGATCGCAATCTTAATATATCATTTGCAGATAAAACATACTACAGAAATTTCTTGGATAACCGCACAAGCGAACAACCCTCAATAGTTCCAACTATATTACCTACTGAACCGGCTAATACAAGCACAGGAGGATCATGGTTAATATGTTTGGCAATATTTTTAATTATTATATTTACTATATGGCGATATAGTCTTTTAGGGAGAGCGATTGAAAAAAATAACACACTCGCGTCTTTGGCATTATTAAGTCCCGAGATAGGCAATGCAATATATCTGTCATTTTTATGAATTAAATATATGCAATCGAATCATTCATATTATTAAGTGTCGGGATATCTCTTTTATTTCCAACACTTAATTTTATTTTTTCCATGTAACTATGAAAATTTGTTGACGGCATTAATTTTTCATCCATTTTGCATTTCGAGTTATATAAAGCGGTTTTACAATCCATATGCCCCAAAAACTTTTCCCGATTATCATACATTTCTTGTGCAAGATACCGTATGTCTGGAAATATACTGCGATCTTCTCTAAGAGCCATATATATATCGTCAACTTTCAAATTGTCTCTATCATTTACCGGATTAACATACAGATAATGTTCCTGTTTATTTATAAAGTTTTGTCGCGATACATATAGCTCTTTATTATGTACAGACATCATATTTTTTACTTGTGTACTTACAATATTATTAAAAATCCCCAATTTTTTTTTCACATCCTTGTGCTGTCCAGTTATCGACGTGAACATATTATGAAGATATATTGATACCATATATAACGTTGGTGCATAATAATTGGGATAAAACCATACTGACACATATTTCAGATTTTCATCTCTGTTATTTTTATTTATGTAAAAATCAAGCACCCAACACAAACCAACAACATATTGTTCTGCTATTTTCATTATTTCTAAATTATCTGCGACAGGTATTTTAATATAATCGCTTAAATACTTTGTATAGTTAGTTCTGGCATTTTGTTGATCTATTTCATATTTAGGAATATTCTTACGTTTAACATATTTAATGTTTAGATATCCCAGCGTATTGTCTTCAGGGTCCTCATTTAACATTATTTTATATGGCTCAATCCTTCGTTCAAGTTTATATATCTCCTTGTCGTACGAAGTAACATCCATCCCTTCAACTGGCATAGATTGCTCGATTATTTTAACATTATAATCGTCATTAATATCTGATTTTTGGAACTTCCCCTTAAGCAGTCTATGTCTCTTATTAAAATCGAAATTATCTAGTACAAATTTCAATAATATTTTGATTTTATTGTTCTCTTTGATGTCACATCGTTTTGGTTTAAATGAGTCAAAACTATGAGAACTCACAAAAAACCTTACAAATATGTCTGCTCTCCGTGTATTATCGATATCCGCTTTATTTGTACTATCGATTAATTGTGGATCTATAACGTCAATATCATATGAATCTAATAATTTAACCATATTAGATATATTTTTTACGCCAAAATATGATAATACACTATGTATGATATTATCCAATACACCTTCTTTTTTGAGAGGGTCGGTTGCGCGATTATATTCAAATATAGCAGGGAATACTTTATTGTTAATCAAGTCTACATAGTTGTATAATGTTTGAGTTATTGTATTTTCGCTCATAAATCGTTTTAACCATCTGTAATTATAGTGATTCTCTATATACATATCACTATAAAGAAGATGTTCGACGCTGGCGAGTTCATCAATTAGTTCCATAAAAAATACCCAGTTTAGCGAATGGTAATTTTTAGTATTGTCGATTAAGTATCTTTTACATGATGGAAATTTTTTATTAAGTTTATTAAGTATTATACCGTATTTCTCAAGAATCAGATCAATATGTACTGATATATTTATTGTTTGTATCCGTGGCACAAAATCATTTCCAAATAATGTAATGGCAAAACATATATCATTAACTACGTCAACAATATTATTTTTTATTTTATCTTTGTCGACTATTGTATTGATAAATTCAACTATATTGTTTACAACTTTAGTTGAATCGACATAGTCATAATGGTTTTTCTGTTGATCTCGTCTAACAACGCAAAATGAAGATCCTCGTGATTTTTCGTGTTTGCTTAAAATATTTTGGAGTATAATCGATAGTACAACAACATCAGAATCAGGGCTATATATACAATATCGCCCTTTTTCCTTGTTTTCAATAATATGTTCCATTATTTTCTTTTCTCCTTCGCCCGGTATGTTGTGGTGATTTACCACAATGGATTGCAGGCTTGGTAAAACACCCCTAAGTCTTTCAACAAATCCGGGAGATGTTAAATTAGATACTATTTTATCCATGAGAACCGAGTTAGGTCCTATTAAACTACGATCGAACATAAATTTATTAGATTCAAATGTTATCCTGTCACTGTCTAGCTGCGATTTAAAATCGTCATATATTATTTTTTGAAGCTTTGACATAACTGAACTCGAATATCTTCTTCGTTTCTGTTCCCATATCTTTCCCATATTCGGCATACCATCAATCGCAATATATAATAACTTTAATAATTCAGGATTTGCTACTGATGTACTTAACATATCGATAAAATCCTCTACTGTAGTCAGAGTTATATTTGTAGTGTCTATCTCCTTAATCGATTTTATAATTTTCGGTATATTATTTTCTTTAATATCATAATTTATACCATACCGTGTTATTATTTCAATATCGGTCGGGGTAATAATATTTTTAATGACATGGTGCAACAGAGTATTAATATCTTTCTCAATATTCTCCGCAATATAATATATTATCGAGTTGAAATCAACATACAGATAATCAACATCAATGTGTTCTTTTAAATTTTTTATAATAGCTTTACCCGAGCTAACACTCGAGTTAATAATAGTGCTGTAAAATCTTTCTATTCCCATTTGTTCTAAATTCTTTGTATATTTGTACTATTAATAATTAAATACGTACTCAAACGTAATTAATTTCAATCATTTTTGATATATAGCTTGATTTATGTGCCAAATTGTAAATATATGTGTTACGAATATTCCTTTATAGTAAATGAAAAAGAATATATAGAGGGTAATAATATTTAATTATTTTTACTTGTTAATAAATCCCAATAAAATTCTGTATGGTCGCCAATATATATTGTCCAATGATTTTTTGTTGGATCAGTGTCTGAATCATTATCAAATGAAAAATATAGTGTGAATTTTTCTTCTGTAATATCATTTGAATAAACCAATTTAGATCTATGCGATACTGTTAAATTACCAGGCCAAATTACTTGAATATCATCAAAATTTCTTTTATCTTTCCCATTGATATCATAACCATATGCGTCATATCTTAAATAATGCAATAATTCAGTAGAATTAATTTTTTAATTTCCATTCTTCAATAAATTCAATCGCTTTAATGTAGACTTTTCTCCAAGGCTTGTTATTTTCTTCCGCGTTTGTTCATAAACAAGGATTATGAAATGTAAATACTAATCCGTCAAATTGTTTGTATTTTGGTTTTTTCGATGGTTGGTCATTCCAAAATTCTATCCTGATCATTTATTACGTAAATTATAATTTTTACCTTTATACTTTACGCAAGTAGTAAGATAATCAGATAGAATTTTATATCGGTTCCAATATTGCGATACCTAAATATATTTTTTATTATCCTAGTTATTATGAATACACTGCATAACATATCGCTATACCAAGTTATGATAATATTGACAACCTGGATACAAAAAGCTATGGAGGAAACTATACATACTTTTAATAGATGTTAAACCAACTGGTGTGAACAATATGGGGATTTTAAAAAAATTAAAAGGCAAACCGCGCGCGTTACTAAATAAAAGTAAAATGATAATGGTAACGGTAAATCTTCAGATGACGTATACAGGAATAGTATGAAATACACATGTGACGACTTGTGACAGAACTAATCATAATTCATGCATGTATGAAACTACTAAACAAAAGTATTGACGAATTATCGTCAAAAAAATAGATATGCTATTTTTATCTTGTAATTTTTTAATTATAAATATTATTTACGATTAAAATAAACAAATAAATAAATGGAGCGAGAGTTACTCGGTTATTTCCTGAATGAATCGCTCCATATCAGCCAGAATCTCATCGCCGTTGCTGTGATAAGCATCATACTCTGACCCGACAGAGATATCAGTCGACTCTCCTGTAATAGGATCACTCACGACATGACAACCACGACTCGTATCCTTCCAGTACTTGATCAGGTCGCGGAACTTTTGGATGTGCTGATCAGCGCCGTCACTCAGATCCTTCTTGACCTTCCCAGGAATACGCTCATACAGACCCTTCAGAGCATGGATCCATCCCATATGCACAATGTATTGAACCGGCGTAACTAGATGGAGAATCTCGACATACCGTACCTTGCCGGGCTCGTCGTTGTCCTCGGATGGAAGGGGCCGAGATGTGTCTTCAACCCAGATTGGACACGCGTCCGGAAGAGGCACCTTCATGTCGAAGAGCTTGAGGAAGATCTTCTGAGTGAATTCTTGCGTCGCATTCGTGTGAGAGTCCATTACCAGGCTCATAATATTGTGCCCGACAAACGACGGAAGATCCTCTGGGTAGTACCTCTCACTGCTCCCAACAAACTCTCCACGGGACCACACAATCCACGCAAATGATCGCAGATCGCATCCCTGAGCAAAGTTATTGAACAGAACATCGATTGTTCCCATCGCGTTGGCCTCAAACTCTTCCTGGGAAGTGAGTAGTGTGCCTGCGTCGTCACAGTGCGAGTCGCGCAACCACTGAAACATATTGTATACCATATCACACGTCATGCGACGTGTAGCTGTGTTATCCGAGCCGTACATAATGTACTTGTCCAGAAACCCGACATCAAAAGCGATCTGGTACACCTGCGGATTCAGAATTCCAAAACCCCTCCACAGCATCTTGAACACGTTACCAGGTTCAGGAAATCCGCAATTACAGCTCTGATGCACCATAGCATCGACGAACTGCTTCATGAGAGTAGAAAGCGTCGCGAAATCCTTGCCATGCGCTGCCTTCCTGATCGCAGGAATTAGACTCCCGCGATGCACAACGGTGCAGTAGTCCTCATCACTTTCACTATCACAGCGTTCCCAGGTGCTCATTGTGAAACTCTGTGCTGTAAAACGATGTGCTTACTGGAGAATCTCTGTGGATCGTTGTATATGATGTAGTTTTTGACTATGCATGTCAGATAGTTGATATTTTCAACTTTTTCATCACTAATTTATAAAAAAATACTTTGTGTAAAATATCGCACCTTATTCATTGCATCGCACATCGTCTGAATCGGAGTCAGAATCAATACCAACAACAGTAGACAGTTACGTTCGAACCGACGATGATTATTCAGATTTTCGCACTGTATTACTAGTACCAGTAACAGCAGAAGCTTGAACCAG
>Ga0209443_1001769_pt1 | contig 13227 bp, 15 predicted proteins | sample LauGreBMM110DCMD_2_FD_187571 | JGI IMG/M metagenome (GOLD analysis project Ga0209443, IMG submission 187571) | Freshwater lake microbial communities from Lake Michigan, USA - Su13.BD.MM110.DCMD (SPAdes) (version 2) | ecosystem: Environmental > Aquatic > Freshwater > Lake | place: Lake Michigan... | reverse complement strand
CGGGAAAGCCCGGGAAGGCCCAGGGAGGCCCGGGAAAGCCCAGGGAGGCTTCCCTGAGCCTCTCCGGGCCTTCCCGGACCTCCCTGGGCTTCCCGGGGCCTTCTCAGGCCTCCCTGGGCCTTCCCGGGCTTCCCTGGGCCTTCCCGGGCCTCCCTGGACCTTCCCGAGTCTTCCCGGGCCTCCCTCCCGGAGATTTCAGGACGCCTTATGAACCTCCGCGAAACACGCATGTTAGCTTTTGCCAATCAGGTCAGCGTTTCAGCGGCCTTTATTGTTTATGTGTCCGTAGCCATCTGGCTCAAGATCTTCTGCAGAAACCTTTCCGTCCTCGGTCGCACAGCCATGGCGGGCGTGAAATCTATTGACGATGCAGTCATGCGTGTGGCTGTGCGGTAACGGGCATCCAAATCGTCACTTGCTCGTAATTCTTTTCATCTTTGTCATTCTGGCGTCTGGTGTTGGTGAAGCAAGACTAGATACAAGAACGGTAGAAACATCGAGAGCGGCGACCTTGTCGCGATTTGAATTTCTGTTACCACACGAACAAACGAACGACGACGTCATGACACTGAAGTGGCAGCAGAAGTCAAATGCGTGACAAGGTCTCCACTCGTCTGATGTCCTTGTCGTTTTTCATCTTCGTTTGGTTTCAGCAACACAACAGACGTGAACGGCAGAGCTGAAAAGAGTGACGAACGTGTGACGAATTATGTCTTTGGTACGTCACATCGGAAGGCACAACTAGGCCGCACACAAATCGTAACGCCGATACCGTTGAAAATAGCAAGATACACTTTCCGGATCGTGCTACTCTTCGTTGAAGCTGCAAGCACTCTAGAAGTTCGACCATCGGTTTTCATCGGTTCCGGTCGGCAAGACACAGTCTGAGGTCTGAATTGGCAGTTTTCTTCTGAGACTCGGATCTGGTGACAGTGAGAACCGACGTTTGCAGCAAGATTTGTTTGGGTCGATGCGTTAATTTGAACGGTTTCGTCGATTCGTAGTTCTGACATCTTGTGTTTGCACGAAGGAGATGTGGTGCAGTTGCTCGTGGAGTCTTGTGAAAGCAGGCACCCAATTCGTCACACGGTTGTCACTCTTTTCGTCTCCCTTGTTCTCGCGTCCTACGTTGCTGTGAAAATACGAAACACCAGGACGACAGAAACGAAAGAGTGACGACCGTGTGACGAATTGGGCGTCCGTTGCACAACGCAGAACCACAGGACGTTTTCAACACACGCAAGTGTTACGATCAGGTGATTGTTGGAGGGGCTCAAAAAGTTATCATTGCTCGCACACTGTTAAAACCACGGACAGAAGGAGGTCAGCGCCCCTGGCAGCGGCCTACGTCTACGTTCGAGTCGAGGCGAGTTTGATCGGCAGTGTTGTGGAGGCATCATTGTCGGAGGGTTGGCCTTTCCGGGGAGGTCTTAATTTTACTTCTCCCACCGAGTTGATTTTTTTTGAAACCCGTCGTCGACGTTGGGGTCAGTGCCGTGACCAAGAACCCCTCCTGGAATTTTCGGTGGACAGGGTCCCAAGAAAAGTACAAGCCCTGGTTTGGGATTTTGGCAGAGTCGTGGCCCACAAGGGGGGGTCAAATTCCGGTCTCGTTTTTGGGAGCACGAGATGGGCACCCATAATGGGTGCCCATCTCGTGCGTCCTATTTTGGGCCCGGAAAATGACCCCACTTTTGGGGCACATTTTCGAACAGATCTGAACCGTTTTTCAAGCCCGACCACCAAACACAAGTCAAGCTGGGGCGAAAACCTCGGCGTGGGAAACCACAGTTCCGGTGGAGGTTCCCCACATGGTTCCAGTATGTGCTCATACAAAACTGTTGGAGAGAAGGCAAACCCATACAGTCTGGGTAAGAATACGTTGCCGCTGCGGTAATGACTGCTTGCTGTGTTCTCTTCTGGGGCGGGGAAATGAGTCAGAGATTTTTATTCGGCGTCATGAGGCCGTCCCGGTGTGGTCTCTTGCAGTTTTCAGATTTTCCTGGATGATTGGTCGCGGCTCAAGATAAGTGAAGAAAACATTTAGGGATTCAATTGCGAACGACGGTCGTGGGCGGCCAAAACTAGTAGGAGCCATGGATGATCTCAAGAGCGGACTTGCTTTGCTCAGGCAATTTACGTTACCGCAGATGTGATATCATCCTTGCACACTTACAAGTAGTCGGCGGCATTGTGCCACGTGACCACCGTCAAACATGGAGCCGGGGTGTACGATTCCATAAGTCACGTCCACAGCCCAGTTTCATTGAAGCGTGTCAAAACTCACACGTTAGTTCATTCTTGGGCCAGGGTCACCTGTGACTTTCAGCTTCACATATACATGGAGGGAATCATTCCTATAGCCCATCCGTAGCCGGCTCAAACCGTGCGGCATGCCCTTCCTTTTGATCCCGCTCAGTGTGCTTCCAACTTACAGCGTCCATGTCGCACTGGCAGGACGGCAGAGAACCCATACCAGTCCCTGCTGAGTGTGTTGAACACTGCAGGGAAACGGCAGACCATCAGCAATTGGTCAGCGACTACGCGGCCATCGGTACCCCCGCAGAGTGGGCGCGTCGCTGTGGCGAGGCAAATGGCCATGACCCTGAGTATTGGGAGGCAGTTGGGATGCTGGTCACTGTTGGCACCAGGAAGCTTGACACTACCAGCCTCGCCCTAAGAGGATTCCGCCGGCTTTGTCCCACAGCGACTGCTGGTGCGTTTTGGATTTTCAAGCACACTGAGCACAGCAGCCACGCCACTGTTTACACAGAATTGCTGTGTTGCCTTCCATGTGGCCCTGACAGTAGCAACTTTCGTGACTGGGAGGAGTTCGCGGAGATGTCGTTGGTACATGTCTCGGATAACCTGGCCAGGTACTTCGCGGCGCGCCCGTGGAGATGGCTGCGGCCCCCTACACAACTCCGGGGCACCAGATCGTGTGGCAGGTTTACATCGGCCACGTCCACGACGCGATGAACTGGGTGGACTTCAAGCCGCACATCGCTGCGGATGGAAGCACCCTTAGCAAACAAAGAGGACTCGGTGAGCCTGAAACTCTACGACGACACGTGGTCCATCGACTTGGCGTCGATGCAGCAGACGAACGACCAGACCCAGAAGAAACGCCCGATCCGGCGCATCGTCATCGTGAAGCAGGCCGACTTCAAGTACTGAGCATGGTCAGCGCTCCTGCGGCCTTCTTTTGTTTGCGAAGGCCATGGTGTTGACGACTGCAAGTTCTGTGCATGGTCGCCCGCAGCGCTTCCGTCGTCCAGAAAAGCTCTTCCTCCGCGTAGTGCCATTGTCACCTTTGTCCTGTGTTTGAGGGTCATGTCCAACACACTTGCAAAGCCTTCCCAGAAACCCAGGTCAGCGCCTGAGCAGCGGCCTACTTTCGATTTCAATTCGCACCGATTTTGAAACCTGGTGTTTGAGCCGAACAGGAACGCCCGGCTCTGAGAAAACAATGTGTCAGTCATCAACCGTGTGATTCAATCTCTACTTTCTATGACATGTGTGTTCTAGGCTTTCGTAGGCATCCGAGCGGGATAGAAGTGTTATTGCCGTACCATGATCACCGCTCGCTTCGTTCCTGACGAATTTTAAATTTGTTTAGTTTGTGCTGGTCTGGTCCTGGACAACTTAAGTGATGCGGTGCGGTGTGGATCCTGGTCAGGTCTGGTGTTGTCTAAGATTGTGCTCCATAGCCATTTGGCTCAATCAGGTCAGTTGCACTGTGGGTCCTTCACAGTGTTGTTAAGGCGTTGCTGGCAATGCCAGCGTCTGTATCATTGAGCCGCGATGTCGAAGAGATCTATCACAATCTGTGGCGTGCAGACGTGCGCCGTGATCGAGATCCGTCGTTGGCTCTCCGGCATCACCGCATCGTGACTTGTCTCGTTTGGGCATTGTCTGGTTCTTCGGCTCTTGCAGAAGCGTACTTGCTCTCCAAAAGGGTCACCGACCTAGGAACAACTGTTGAGGAATATTCGCCGGAACGGTGCGTGTTATTGTTCTCTGAATGGCTACTGGCAGAGCACGATGCCGTGTTGTCCGCCATGATGGACATCGAGAACAGTTACCGGGTGCAGGCCGATTGTTTTCTTGTCCGCAGCCTGACAGCACTGATTGTCCATATCCAAAGCCAGAAAGGTGTTCTCGTGCCCAGTTCCGAATCAGTGTACTACTACCTGCGGTTGTGGTCGTTGCGTCCAGTATCGACGGCCCTACAACCTGTGCTGACGAGGTTGACTTATCATCGCAACGCAAGACGGAAATTCGGGCAACTTTTACGGCAAGAGTGGATGTTGGATTATGGCTCCTTCAAGACGGCGGCAGAGATTACGGAACAAGAAACTCATGAAAGAGTCTTCAGATTGGGTACATATGGTTTCGGTCGGGTGCATTGAACTACTAAAGGAATGATATGTATCTGTTTCAATTCCTGTCAGTTCAGGAAGCAACTGGTACCTTAGTGCAAACGTACTCAAACGAGATCCGTGTACCGCAGGCATTGATCTACCTCCAGTGGGTCCGGTACGCCATCGAGGTTGTGCTCTGCGGGCGGTCTCATGTCGTCTTGAACATGGACGAGACTTCCTTGAGTTCAGTAGAGGACCAGAGGAAGGGCATGCGCACCTGCAGGCGCGGTGCTCGTGGAGCAAACACTGTGCGGCGACGCGACTCAGCAGATCGTTCCAACACGAAGACCACCTTGGTCGCGACAGTGTGCGACAGCCGACACCTGCAGCCCTACCTGCCGCAAATTGTGCTGGCACGATACACTCAACAGGGTGCACCACCGGCCGCGTTAGCGGCTGCATACGCAGCCTCTGGAGAACCTTTGGAGTATTGGCATCGAACTGGTGGCTTTGCCACATCGAACATCATCAAGAAGTGGGCCGTGCGTGTGCGCAGTATCGTTCACAGCTTCAATCCCGAGGCCTGGATTCTGCTTGTATGGGATTGTTCCCAGGTGCACCTGAACGAAGACGTGGCACGTCATTTGCGACGACTAGGCATCCTTGCCATTGTCATACCTGCAAAATTGACATGGCTGTTGCAGGTCCTTGATGTGTGCGACTTCAAGTTACTCAAGACGCGGGTGCGGATGGAGAAGACATCGATCAGGTGCAGGGACCGCGAAGGCCGCCTTGGCGCTGGAGCTTGGATTGGGCCATGTGCTGCTGCGATCCGTGAAGTTATCGTCGACCGTTGCCATGAGGAGTTGTTTGACCGCATGGGACTTGGCGACACCGTCGACTCGATCACAGGAAGAGTGAGACGAGTGGTGAACCCCGAGGAGGTCCATCCTCGTTTGCCAACACGGAGCGAGTTTGGGCGCCTCACGAATCGCCCAAATCATGATACTCCGGCGTTTAGGACTCTTCACGCATTGACGATGGGGCACTTCTTGGCTGTGCAAAGGCTGCCAGCGGGTGCAGTCCCTCCTCGGGGTGCACTGGTGCCTCTTCCTGTCGTGCCGTCAGCGAGGAAGCGGTTCCGCATGGCTGACGCCGAAGATTTAAATTGGGAAGACGCCATGGACCGTGAAGTAGAACAAATGGCAGCTAATCGTCACCGTCGACCACATGGCCGCGGTGACGCTGTGCAGCGTGACGTCCGTCCTCCAGAGGTGGACTGATGAGGTCAGCGAGTGCGGCCTTCTTAGGTGGAAACAATCTTCGCCCTGAGTTGTCTCCTTCCATGTTTGGAAGGTCCAACCTCAGTGGCGCGAAGTGATAGATGAAACAGCCGCATCTCAAAGTTCCAAGGTTGTTCATATGTGATGTCACACAACCAGTTGTTCCTGAGAAGCTTGTGCGAATCATCTGTAATGTGAGAAGCGAGATCAACACGTGTCGCATGTTTTCTTTCTAGGTATGACGAAGCTGCCCATCGTATGATGTGTGCAGCGAGATGCAGATGATATGCGAGACAAAGGATCACGAAAACGGTGGCACCAAAGATACCGTTCCTGATCTTGTTTTCGTGTTCTACTGAAGAGCATCGACCGATTCCCCCGTACCCCCTATTCAATGGCAAGGGTGTGTGAGTCTAGGACAGGAGGGCTTGCCGAAAGCCTGTGACTTGTTTCTTACCAAACGGTCACCATATCTGGCTTCATACCTCAGACCCTTGCCTTGGCCACAACCCCCCACCCCCCGACCCTCGAACACCTGCCCTTCCTCCTTTACCCCTTTGAATTCCCCAGACCGTTCGAGGCGTTCGAGGGGGGTCCTTTTTCGACAGAAGCCTCGAGCGCTTCCACATCGAACGTTTTTTTTTGCAAAGGCCTAAGGTGTTCGAGGCGTTCGAGGGTTTGGGCCGTTTTGGCCAAACCCAAGCACAGGGCGATCGGATGGCCTCTTGGAGTCATTTATGTCCACTTGGACCCACCAAAACACTCGTAAATACCCACTGGAGGGCCTTTTGGGGTGTGTTTTATCGTCTTGAAAACTACAAAACCCTCGTAAATGGCGAGTGCGAGGCTGTTGGGGTCAGTCATTGTACATTCGACGTCTCATCTGCTCACTATTTCGTGAGTGTGTAGACATCCGAGGGGTCGAAAGTGTCAAGCGTAATAACCTTCCGGGCACTTTTCCTTTACTTTTCATATGTCTGTCATTCTTGTTATACGTTTTCGTTGTGATTTCCAGTTCCCGCGAGACGAATCACCTAAGGCATAACCGAGCAGACGGTGATTATGTTGGTGTTCGAAGTTGGAGTGTTCACCACAGGCATGCTTTCATGTCTTTGACTGCTGTCGTCCGTAGTTTTCTGCTTGGTTTTCATTGGTGCCCCTCGCAAGCACACTCGCGTCATGGCGGCCCGTGTGGAGACGTCGGCTTGTGCTGCAGCTGCGTCCATAGCGGAAGATGAGGTCTCGACAGCATCCGGCGGCGCGTCATCGGTTTCATCAGCTCCGGGAACGCCGGTGGCCCAGGGCAAAGCCAAGGCGGCAGTTGGACGGCCCCGTGGTGGAAAGAAACCCCAAATCGACATCGACGTTGAGATTCAGGAAGCGAACAGGCTCGCGGAGCTCTTCAAGAAGATGCAGAAGGCAAGCAAAGTGGCGGCTCGCAATTCCACTCGTCAGAGGCAGCGCCTTGTCCGTAAGGCCCACAAGCTGAGCGAGCAGGATCTGATGAGGTTGGCTGTGATCAAGCGCTGTGGCATGTTCGTGCCGGACACGCCGGATTTCGCCGCGTCGGCCTCTGGAGCAGATGGCGGTCCGCCTCAGGGGAAGAAGTCGAAGCTTCAGGAACAGCTGTCCACTCGTTTCAAAACATTAGTCTCTGGTGTGGCCGGTGCGGCTGAGCTTTGCGAGGCATTGACCGTCGGCACGGCAAGCGGCGCAGCGGCGACGGCACCGTCCACGCCCATTGTAGTCTCAAGTCCAGTGGCCAAGCAGCTGCTACGTTTGCGTGCCCCGGTCTTGCAGCGGCTGCCCTCGCAACTTCTTACGCTTCGTGTTGCAGTGCCGTCCGCTGTTGCAGCCGATGAGGATGATGGCGAAGGCGACGAGGAAGACCACGAGATGGAGACGGCGGAGTCCGCCGAAGGTGGCGGCGAGTGATGAACTATCGGTTGTGTGCCACGTGGCGTCGCTGTGCTTTTTCTGTACAGTCAGGTCAGCGTTGCTGCGGCCCTGAGTCAGGATTGGTTGGTCGTGTCGAGCCAGTCGATTGCACAGACGTTTGTTTGTACATAGCTGCAAAAGATCAGGGGAACTGGTTTTGTTTTTGCCTAACTTGTCGATCCAATGTGGTCGCACATTTTTCACGTCATGTCGGCATTCTTGGAGGTGCAGGTCATTCCGCCGGCTGTCTTGTTTTTCTTCCCGTGCTGGTAACTTAAGGTCCGTGCCCAAAGGACTCCGCGGACATGCCAGGCAGTTGAAAAGGTGTCTTGATGTTGTGTGTTCCTTTCGTGTGTGGAAGGCTACAAGTCAGAGATGCGGTTGGGCCTAGATCATTTGGTGGGAAAGGAAAGCGTTGTCTGCCGTGCAAGGCTGGCTGGGTACTTAGTGCGCTGGGGGACGTTCCACCTGCCCACAGGCAGAGCAAAAATCGGCACCAGATGATATCGGACAGGCAATTCGTGGGCACACTTTTCGAACCCTTGGGTCTCAAAAACGTGACCGTTTTCTGGCCCCAAAATCTGCGCCACTTTTGATTTCCTTTATGTTTTCTTAAGCGAAGGCTTGAAAACCGTGACCGGAAAATGGTTTCCTTTTTGGGTCGGCGGGTCCCAAAAGTCGGGTCCAATCTTTTCACATTCGTAGCCATTTCGGGTCAAGATGCAAATATATTTTGTGAGCACCCGGGCGTGCAGGTCAGCGTCACGCGGCCGTCCAGGGCATCCAACTTTGGCGAACTCAGCGAAAGCTACGAAGAGATGGCTTTTCCTGTGCGTCCTGCTCGGGAATTATATGTTTTTCGTGGTCACATTATTATCTCGAAGAGTGACGAAAAGAAGCGTGTAGGAGTGACGAACGTGTGACGAATTGGGCGTTTGGTACCCCACAACCAGACGAACGACGACGCCAGCAGACACAAGAGCGACGACTGGGGGCGAAATATAAGGGGACATATAGGTTTTTCGTGGTCACATCATTTATCTCGTTGAGTGAAAAGCGCGGGTAGGTGTGAGGACAAGAAACGAAAAGAGTGACAAGGATGTGACGAATTAGGCGTTTGATACGCCACAACCAAACGAACGACGACGCCAGCAGACGCAAGAGCGACGACTGGGGGCGAAATAGAGTGGGGAAATATAGGTTTTTCGTGGTCACATTATTTATCTCGTTAGCTGACACGGGCGTGTAGGAGTGACGACAAGACACGAAAAGAGTGACAAGCATGTGACGCATTAGGCGTTTGATACCCCACAACCAAACGAACGACGACGCCAGCAGACGCAAGAGCAACGACTGGGGGCGAAATAGAGTGGGGAAATATAGGTTTTCGTGGTCTCATTATTTATCTCGTTAGCTGAAACGGGCGTGTAGGAGTGACGACAAGACACGAAAAGAGTGACAACCATGTGACGCATGAGGCGTTTGATACCCCACAACCAAACGAACGACGACGCCAGCAGACGCAAGAGCAACGACTGGGGGCGAAATAGAGTGGGGAAATATAGGTTTTCGTGGTCTCATTATTTATCTCGTTAGCTGAAACGGGCGTGTAGGAGTGACGACAAGACACGAAAAGAGTGACAACCATGTGACGCATTAGGCGTTTGGTACCCCACAACCAAACGAATGACTACGCCAGCAGACACAAGAGCGAGGAATAGGTAGCGAAATATATTGCGATATTTATCAATATAAAAAAACTTCAAGCGATATGGATGGGTGTCAGCACGCTTGTCCTCTCGCTTGTCCTCCCGCTTGTCCTCCCGCTTGTCCCGGCCCACTGTTACAGAGACCCCGGGGAGCTCAATATATGCGGTTTCTAGCACCACAATCATCATTATTCGCTTCCTATTCTCCTTCTGGGTCAGTTGTGTCGTTTCGCTCCCCCCCCTATGGTATTCTATATTTCTGGTGGCATGTTTCAGTATGCTATATCTGCTGTGCCGTTCGTGGGCAGTTGTGGTCGACGCATCGGCGCGCCGCTTCCTTGGAAGCTGGTCCGGCATCGACCATTTTTGACGACATTTTGTTTGGGCGTGGCATGCATGGCAAAGAACAGAGCGGCGAGCGAGCCCACCACATATCAGACAGTTGCTGCTTAGATTGATTTAGGCTTTGCGAGTTTCTGACCGGGAGGGGGCTGGGGCTTGGATTTCCCCCTCCCGCCCCGAGATGGGGGCGCATCAAAGGTCAAACCATATACTCATTGACGGGACTTTGGCCCCGAGAGGGGGCGTATCAAAGGTCAAACCATATCCTCCTTGGCGGGGCCCTGGCCCCGAGACGGGGCGTATCAAAAGTCAAACCATATGCTCCCTGACGGGGCCCTGGCCCCGAGAGGGGGCGTATCAAAGGTCAAACCATATAATCCTTGACGGGGCCTTGGCCCCGAGAAGGGGGCGTATCAAAGGTCAAACCATATATTCCTTGACGGGGCCTTTGCCCCGAGAGGGGGCGTATAAATTGTCAAACCATTTACACCTTGACGGGGCCCTGGCCTCGAGAAGGGGGCATATCGAAGGTCAAGCCATATACTTCTTGACGGGGCCCTGGCCCCGGGAGGGGGCGTATCAAGAATCAAACCATATAGTCTTTGACGGGGCCTTGGCCCCGGGAGAGGGGCGTATCAAAGGCCTGGCCGACCGCGCCCGGGTAGAACCGGTGAGCGGTAGCCAGCGGATTGCCTCTTGGGGTGTGTCAATGGCCGGCCTGGGCCTGAAAAGGCTCCGAGGCGCAGTTTGGGGGGGGGCACATTGGGCCCACAAATGTTAATTGTTCGGCGTTTCTTTTGAATTTTTATCCACGGGTCAATGAAGTTTCGCAGTCTCCTTGACCCTCCTGCAAATTTATATGTGGGTCCATGAAGTTTCGCAGTCTCCTTGACCCTCCTGCAAATTTATTTACGGGTCCATGAGGTGTCGGGGTCTCCTTGCAAATTTATCTGCGGGCCCATGAGGTTTCGGGGTCTCTTTGACCATCCTTCAAAATTATATGTGGATCCATGAAGTTTCGCAGTCTCCTTGACCCTCCTGCAAATTTATCTACGGGGGGTCCATGAGGTTTCGCAGTCTCGTTGACCCTCCTGCAAATTTATATACGGATCCATGAGGTTTCGGGGTCTCCTGGACCCTCCTGAAAATGTAAATACGGGTTCATGAGGTTGCGCAGTTTCCTTGACCCTCCTGCAAATTTAAATACGGGTCCATGAGGTTTCGGCGTCTCCTGCCAAATGTATATAGGGGCCCATGACGTTTCGGGGTCTCCTTGACCCTCCTTCAAATTTATTTATAGGGGTCCATGAGGTTTCGGGGTCTCTTTGACCCTCCGTCAAATCTATATACGGGTCCATGAGGTGTCGGGGTCTCTTTGCAAATTGATCTGCGGGCCCATGAGGTTTCGGGGTCTCTTTGACCATCCTTCAAATTTATATGTGGGTCCATGAAGTTTCGCAGTCTCCTTGACCCTCCTGCAAATTTATTTACGGGTCCATGAGGTGTCGGGGTCTCCTTGCAAATTTATCTGCGGGCCCATGAGGTTTCGGGGTCTCTTTGACCATCCTTCAAAATTATATGTGGATCCATGAAGTTTCGCAGTCTCCTTGACCCTCCTGCAAATTTATCTACGGGGGGTCCATGAGGTTTCGCAGTCTCGTTGACCCTCCTGCAAATTTATAGACGGGACCATGAGGTTTCGGGGTCTCCTGGACCCTCCTTCATATGTGTCTACGGGTCCATGAGGTTTCGTAGTCTCGTTGACCCTCCTGCAAATTGATCTACGAGTCCATGGGGTTTCGGCGTCTCCTGTCAAATGTATATAGGGGCCCATGACGTGTCGGGGTCTCCTTGACCCTTCTTCTAATTTATATACGGGTCTATAAGGTTTCGGGGTCTCTTTGACCCTTCGTCAAATTTATATAGGGGCCCATGAGGTGTCGGGGTGTCCTTGCAAATTTATCTACGGGTCCATGAGGTTTCGGGGTCTCGCTGACCGTCCTTCGAATTCATATGCGGGTCCATGGGGTTTGGGGGTCTCATTCGCCCTCCTTCATATTTATATACGGGTCCATGAGGATCCGGGGTCGAATTTCAAATTTATATACGGGCACATGAGGTTTCGGGGTCTCTTTGATCTATGGCTCGACCGGGGCCGCCTCGTGGGGTCGTATTCGTTTTCGTTTCGCTGGGCGCTCAAAGCGGTCCCAACAGTCGACCTCCCGCAGCCCGTCCCAGTTTTACAGAGACCCCGGGGAGCTCAGGATGTGGCTTGTAGCACCATCATGATCGCTATTCGCTTCCTCTTCTCTTTCTGGATCAGTTGTTCCCTCTTGAGTTTCGCACAACTCTTTTATTTTAGGTTTTAGGGGGCATGCTTCAGTATGCTATATCTGCCGTGCCATTCGTGTGCAGTTGTGGTTGTCGCTTCGGCTCGCCGCTTCCTTGGAAGCTGGTCCGGCAGTAGCCAAAACGTAAATTGTGCATGGCACAAAATGACGCCATTGCATAGCACATGTGATTCGCAGCAGAATCGGGAAGCCATGCCATGACTCTGATTTGAAGTGATCAGGACAAGCATGGCCAGTGGTTTGGAATTCGTTCTCACATTGCGTGCTGTGTACAGTCCGCGAAGACCCTGTCACCCGTGATTTTGCACCTGGCCGAGCAGCAAGACTAATACATGGCATCCCACTCGACAGTTACGAGGGTTTTGTTGTTTTCAAGACGATAAACACACCCCAAAAAGCCCTCCAGTGGGTATTTACGACACTTTTGTTGGGTCCAAATGGACAAAAATGACCCCAGGAGGCCATCCAATCGCCCTGTGCTTGGGTTTGGCCAAAACGGCCCAAACCCTCGAACGCCTCGAACACCTTAGGCCTTTGCCAAAAAAAACGTTCGATGGGGAAGCGCCTGAGGCTTCTGTCGAAAAAGGACCCCCCTCGAACGCCTCGAACGGTCTGGGGAATTCAAAGGGGTAAAGGAGGGAGGGGAAGTGTTCGAGGTCAGGGGGCCCGGAAAGGCAACAATCGTTGAAATTAGCATGTCCTGTAAGGGTGTGGTCCAGTACGTACCAGAGTCATGGTTAGTTTGACTGAAGGTGGTCCCCATCACTAGGATTCGGTCAGCCTGCACGTGCCTTGCCAGTCCCACCTGAACTGCGCCTCTCCTGCATTGAATTGGGGGTACGGGGGACGCCTATCGTTACTGAAGGCCCGGGAACCCCCGGAAGGCCAAAGGAGGCCCGGGAACGTCCGGGGTGGCCCAGGAGGCCCGGGAGAGCCCAGGGAAGCCCGGAAAGGGCCCAGGGGAGGCCCGGGAAGGCCCGGGGAGGCCCAGGGAGGCCCGGGAAGGCCCGGGAAGGCCCAGGGAGGCCCGGGAAGGCCCGGGGAAGCCCAGGGAGGCCCGGGAAGGCCCAGGGAGGCTCGGGAAGGCCAGGGAGGCCCTGGAAGGCCCGGAAAGGCCCAGAAAGGCCCGGGAAAGCCAGGGAGGCCCGGGAAAGCCCGGGAAGGCCCAGGGAGGCCCGGGAAAGCCCAGGGAGGCTTCCCTGAGCCTCTCCGGGCCTTCCCGGACCTCCCTGGGCTTCCC
>Ga0209443_1001768_pt1 | contig 13229 bp, 10 predicted proteins | sample LauGreBMM110DCMD_2_FD_187571 | JGI IMG/M metagenome (GOLD analysis project Ga0209443, IMG submission 187571) | Freshwater lake microbial communities from Lake Michigan, USA - Su13.BD.MM110.DCMD (SPAdes) (version 2) | ecosystem: Environmental > Aquatic > Freshwater > Lake | place: Lake Michigan... | reverse complement strand
TTGGAAAATCTAGAAGTTTAGATTTTCGATCATTAACGTACATTATTTATGAAAAAAGAGGCATGGGGCTCGCGAATAGGCTTAATTCTAGCCATGGCTGGAAATGCAGTCGGGCTTGGTAACTTCCTTAGATTCCCAGTTCAGGCCGTCCAAAATGGTGGCGGTGCATTCATTTTACCCTACATCATTTGTTTCCTATTGATGGGAATTCCCTTGCTATTTACCGAATGGAGCATGGGACGTTTTGGTGGTAAGTTGGGCAACCACAGTACCCCGTACATCCTAGATTCCATGAGCAAAAAATGGTACTGGAAGTACATCGGCGTGTTTGGTATCTTTACCAACATCGCGGTAGTTGCCTACTACACCTACATAGAATCCTGGACCTTTGTCTATGTAGTGCATAGTGTCATCGGCACTTTCACGGGGATGAGTAAGGAGGCCGTTAGTTTGTTTTTTGATCAATACGTACAGCTTTCTGGTTCGGATTTCGGAATTCCCTTATTCCCACTTGTAGCTTATATTTTGGTGCTTGCTGTCAATGTCTGGATCCTTTCCACGGGATTGGGCGGTATCGAAAAAGTTGCTAAAATCGGAATGCCCTTGTTGATTCTATTTGGTATCATTTTAGCGGTGCGTGGCTGGACCATGGGCAGTTCCTTTGCCTCAGAAGAATTTCCAGATGCGAATGCCTGGGATGGCATCAACTTCTTGTGGACCCCTCAATACAGTTCACTGGCAGACCCTAAAGTATGGTTAGCTGCCGCAGGACAAATCTTCTTCACCTTGTCCGTCGGTATGGGTTCTATCCAATGCTACGCCTCCTACCTCAAGGAAAACGAGGACATCGCACTCAATTCAGTTACTGCGGGATTTACCAACGAATTTGTTGAAGTAATCCTAGGAAGTGCTATTGTTATCCCAATTGCTGCGGGATTTCTTGGATTAGATTGGGTATTGCAAAACGCAGGATTTGGAATGGCTTTCCAGACCATGCCATACCTCTTTCAGCAATGGGGGCCACTGATCAGTGCCTTTGCCGGTGTCTGTTGGTTTGGGCTCTTGTTCTTTGCGGGCATCACTTCCTCCCTAGCCATGGGTACTCCGTGGATGGGCTTTATGCAGGATGAATTTGGTTGGGGCAAGGTTAAAGGAGCTGTTTCCTTTGGACTGATTTCCTTGGCCATGGGCCTTCCTACGGTCCTTTTCTACCAGTACGGATACTTTGACGAATACGATTATTGGGGAGGTACGGTCAGCTTGGTGATTTTTGCTTTGCTTGAGACCATCTTATTTACCTACATTTTTGGTATGAAAAAAGGATGGGAAGAAATCACTCGAGGTGCAGACATCCGCATACCATTGTTCTATAAATGGATCATGACCTATGTCACCCCCGTCTTACTTAGCATTGTTTTTCTTGATTGTTTTTCTTGGTGCCTTGATTACCCCTGCGGGTAACGACTGGGTAGCTGCCTTCAGCAACCTGTTTTCTGGAGAAGGATGGCCCCTAGATACCAGTTCCCTAATTGCCAAAATCACCTTTGCTGACATAGAAGCGCAAATTATTGCCAACCCTGAAAATGCTGCCGCTTTGGAGGAAAAAATGATGTATTCGGGTTGGGCAAGACTTCAATTGCTCCTCCTCTTTCTAGGCATTTGTGCCATCGTATGGTATTCATCAATCAAACGCAAAAAATCAATCCTATGAACACATCTGCGCTAATTCTATCGCTTGTAACGCAAGTACTAATCACTGGGGTTACCCTATATTGCTTCTATTTGGTGATGAAAAAACCAAATACCGATGAAAGCGAATAGGCTTTATTTTAAAGCAAGTTTCGTATGGTATTCATCAATCAAACGCAAAAAATCAATCCTATGAACACATCTGCGCTAATACTATCGCTTGTAACGCAAGTACTAATCACTGGGGTTACCCTATATTGCTTCTATTTGGTGATGAAAAAACCAAATACGGATGAAAGCGAATAGGCTTTATTTTAAAGTAAGTTCTCTTTTTTGCACAAATCATTAAAAACCGGCTAAGCCGGTTTTTTTTGTGCTAGCCTTTACTTTTTAAAATATTACAACTGCTCTACCGTAGCGCAATTGTTGATCGTTTGATTCAAGACCCTATCCTAGATTAAATCAATTCCATAAAATTTATTTATTTTGTTATTAAACACTGTTTAATTAAATTTACCCATTCAATTAAAAATATGGGAATAGCGGAAAGAAAAGAAAGAGAAAAGGAAGAGTTGCGGGAGCAAATCCTGGTAGCAGCCAAAACTCTTTTTCTGAAAAAAGGGGTAGAAAAAACCTCCATACGCAACATTGCAGACTTAATTGAATACAGCCCTGGCAGCATCTACCATTATTTTAAGGATAAGGATGAGATTTTTTATGCGCTCCACCAAGGTGGATTTCAACAGTTGATGGCAAGAATGGTGGTCATAAACGACCTACCCCATCCCTTGGAGCGTCTAAAAGCCATGGGATCCATCTATGTGCATTTTGCACTGGAAAATCCAGACATGTATGATTTGATGTTTATCAAGGAAGCTCCATTAGACCATGTTGCCCGGACCAAAGCACTGGAATGGAACGAAGGGGAAGCCACCTTTAAATTTCTTCGCAGCACACTCAGAGAATGCATGGAGCAGGGCTATTTTCAAGGACAGGAGGAAGAGGCCCTCTCCTTTCTCATTTGGTCTACTGTCCACGGTATGGTTTCCCTGAGCATACGAAGACGCTGCGAGGTCGTACTGGCTGACCGTCAAGATACCATCGTAAAAGATGGCTTAGATGCATTTTTCAATATTTTGGATAGACTTTGAATATGAATACAGGTAACCTCTCGTTGGATACAAATCCTACCCAGTCAATTCCAAGAATCCTACTTTGGGTTTTCTTGAGTTTTACATTCCTCCCATCCACCCTCACTGCCCAACAACTAGTAGATGACTATGTAGCGGAAGGATTAGCCAATAACCTAGTGCTCAAAGAAAAAAATACGAGCCTGGAACAAAGCTTGTTGGCTTTGAAGGATGCAAAAAGTTACTTCTTGCCCTCCTTGGAATTTGGAGCAAGCTACACCCTTGCCAAAGGTGGACGAACCATCGATTTCCCAATTGGTGACTTGCTTAACCCTGTCTACACGACGCTCAATAAATTAACAGGCACTAACTCCTTCCCACAGCTAGAAAACGTGTCGAACCAATTACTTCCTAACGATTTTTACGACGCCAGATTTCGCGCTACGCTACCCTTGCTCAACACAGATCTTAATTTCCAAAAACAAATCAGAGCGCAACAGGTAGAATTGACAGCCCTGCAAGTGGAGACTTACCGATCAACCCTTATCCAGGACATTCGGCAAGCCTATTTTATGTATTGTGCGGCCTACACTGCCTACCAAATCGTTCAAAACACGCAAGCACTGGTAAATCAGAATTTGAAAGACAACCAGTCTCGTTTAGAAAATGGCAAAGGACTGCCTGCCGCTGTATTGCGTGCCGAAAGTGAAGTAGAAAATGCCAAAGTACTACTCATTGAAGCGGACAATAAAAAATACAAGGCTGCACAGTACCTTAATTTTTTGGTAAATAGGCCACTAGACCAAGAGGTACTATTTGAAGAAGCAGTGCTAGATCTAGCACGAGTAAATTACTTGCTTGGGGAAGAAAACCAGGAGGGAAACTCGGATCTACTGGCCATTCAAACGGCAGAATCAATTCAAGAAACTGTATTGAAATCGCAAAAAAGCTACTGGATACCCAAGATGTCTACCTATGCAGATTTTGGTTCCCAAGGCTTTGATTGGACCTTTGACTCCCAATCTCGCTACACGATGTGGGGCCTCCAACTAAGCGTCCCGGTGTTTCAAGGTGGTAGAAATCAAACTCAAATCCAGAGAGGAAATCTAGGATTGCAGTCTATTCAAAGACAAAAAGAGTTGCTTGATAAAAAATTGGCCTTAGAACTTCAGAATCAAAAAAATGAAGTGAAATCGATACTTGCCACCCTGCAATCTTCAGAGAAAAAAATAATCTCTGCCGGAGCCTACCTTCGCCTTGTGGACCGAGGATTTAAGGAAGGCAGCCTTTCCCTAATAGAATACATAGATGCTCAAAATCAGTGGACTCAAGCTTCTTTGCAAAAAAATATCGCCACCTACAACTTGCAAATGGCTTTAGCACAACTTGAACGTCTCCTAACTACTTCCAACTAATTTATGAAACGATCCAACACACTTTACCTTTTTTTACTGCCACTTTTCTTGCTTTCCTGCGGGGGGAATCCGGCGACAGAAACAAGCATTCCTGCTCCAGGACAAGTTATCCCCGTCAGCCTACAAGACCTAAAGGCTACTAGTTTTTCAGCTCCAATTCAGTCTAGTGGCACGTTTACCACCAAAGATGAAACCCTCCTTTCCTTCAAGATCGGAGGAATAGTTGCCAAAGTGTGGGTACAAGAAGGAGATGCCATTAAAGCAGGTCAAGTGCTTGCAAGTTTGGATTTGACCGAGATTCAAGCTGGAGTGAACCAATCCAAATTAGCCTATGAGAAAGCGCTACGCGACCAACAGCGAGCCACAAAGCTTTACCAGGATAGTGTAGCCACATTGGAACAGTTTGAAAACTCAAAGACAGCCTTGGACATCGCTGAGCAACAATTGAAAACAGCAAACTTTAACCTGTCTCAATCTCAGATTCGCGCAGCAAAAAATGGCTTTGTCCTGAAGAAATTTGTGAATGCAGGCCAGCTGGTGGCCTCAGGAACTCCCATACTTCAAATCAATGGTGCTTCCTCTTCCACTTGGGTGTTTCAAGCTACCGTTAGTGATCAGCAATGGAGTATCTTGAATCTGGAGGACCAGGCGGAGATATTTCCAGCCTCAGGATCCACTGCTGTTCGCGGAAAAGTCATTCGCAAAAGTCAGGCTGCAGATCCGATGACCGGCTCGTATTGGGCAGAAATTGCCTTAGAATCTGTAGAAGGACTATCGCTGGCATCAGGCATGTTCGGTAAAGCTTCCATCCAACCTACTACTACAGTTCAAGGCTGGGAAATACCTTTTGAATCGCTCTTGGATGCTGAAGGAGACAGTGGGTATGTTTTTGTAACTGAGGATGGCAAAACTGCCAAAAAAGTAAAGGTGAAGGTGGGAAAAATTAGCCCTAATGCGGTTCAGATCCTTTCGGGTTTAGAAAATTACCGCAGCCTGATCGTTTCAGGCAGCGCGTATTTGTCGGATGGTTCTACCATTGAAGAGAAAGGCAAATGAAACTAACTGAATTTGCTGTACGAAATTACCAGTTCACTTTGGTGATATTCCTGATGACTGTGGTTGTGGGGCTGAGTACTTTTTTCAACATGCCACGAAGTGAAGATCCGGTAATCGATTCCCCACAATTTCCTATTATAGTGGTCTATCCAGGTGCAAGTCCTGAAGACCTAGAAGAGTTGGTCGTTGATCCTTTGGAAAAAACCATCTATGCACTTGAAGACATTAAACGAATCGAGAGTGAAATCAAAGATGGATTAGCCGTACTACTTGTCGAATACAATTACAATGAAAATGTAGAAGAGAAGTATCAAGAATTGGTGCGGGAAGTGAATGCCTTGCGACCCCAACTTCCAGAAGAGATTTTTTCCATCGACATAAAAAAGGTGCGGCCTTCGGATGTAAATATCCTTCAAATTGCCCTTGTGAGCGAAAATGCGTCTAGGGAAAGTTTAAAAAATGAAGGGAAAAGGCTACAAAAGGCGTTGGAAAGTCTCACGGAGCTCAAAAAAGTAACCCTCCATGGATTACCTGAGCAAGTTGTCAAAATCGAGTTGCAGCTGGATAAATTGGCAAAAATGAACATTCCCTTGGCGGCGGTTTTGGGAAGCATCCGTAGCGAGTTGAACAATATTCCGGGTGGTCAAGTAGAAGCCGGCAGCAAGACCTTCAATGTGAAGACGAGTGGGAATTACCTTTCGACTGAGGAGATCGCTAAGACAGTTGTTTACTCCATCCAAGGCAAGTCAATTCTCTTGCAAGATGTAGCTGTGGTACGGGATGATTTTAACGAATCCAAGCACCTCACTCGACTTAATGGCTACCGCTCCATCTTCGTGACTGCTGCCTTGAAAGAAGGCACCAACATCACCAAGGTCCAAGAGAAATACAAGCCGATACTAGCTTCAGCAGGCGCTGGCCTTCCAGAAAACGTGGAGATGATCGTGGCTTTTGATCAAGCAGAATATGTAAATAGAAGACTTGGCGGTTTGGGCATGGACTTCTTGATTGCGATTGCCTTGGTATTTGTGACCCTTCTCCCGCTTGGCAATCGAGCTTCAATCATCGTGATGATCTCCATTCCGCTCTCCCTAGCCATCGGATTGATTTTGATGAATGCACTGGGTTATGGTCTCAATCAGCTGAGTATCGTTGGACTAGTGGTCGCCTTGGGATTGTTGGTGGACGATAGTATCGTTGTAGTCGAGAATATTGAGCGATGGATTCGTGAAGGCTATTCAAAAAAAGAAGCTGCCTTAAAAGCTACCCAACAGATTTCCTTGTCGGTGGTCGGATGTACGGTTACCCTGATAATTGCATTTTTACCCTTGGTATTTTTACCTGATAGTTCGGGTGACTTCGTCAGAAGCTTACCTATGGCAGTCATTACCAGTGTATTAGCATCTCTGCTGGTATCCCTTACCATCATTCCATTTCTCTCCACCTGGCTATTGAAGGATCGAGATGTGGCTCATACCAATCCGATATATGACCTTTTTCAAAAGGGAATCCACCTCAGCTATGCTCCCCTACTCGAAAAAGCATTAAAGAAACCAGTAGTAACACTTGCGCTAGCTGGAGGCATATTTTTGGTGGCCATGGGCCTTTTCCCTGTAATTGGCTTTAGCTTATTTCCACCTTCTGAAAAACCTCAGTTTCTAGTCAACATCACCACGCCACTGCAATCTAACCTCAACACCACGGACGAGGTAACTAGGCAGGTCGAGAAGGAGGTTGGGAAAATTCCCGAACTTCAAAATTTTGCCACCAACGTAGGAAAAGGTAACCCGCGAATCTACTACAACGAGATCCCGGAGAGCGATCGCAGTGACTATGGGCAGTTGTTTGTCCAACTTAAGCCTTCTACTTCCGCTCCGAGAAAATCAGAAATCGTTCAGTCCTTAAAAAGCAGCTTTGCCCAGATTGCTGGTGCAAAAGTGGAAGTGAAGAACTTCGAGCAAGGCCCACCCGTAACCGCACCCATAGAAATACGGATTTCAGGAGACAACCTGGATAGTCTACGGTCGATTGCTGCAAAAGTAGAAGCGCTATTGAAACAAACTCCCGGCACGCTCTATGTCAACAATCCTGTAGCCAACCTAAAAACGGATCTTCGTGTAGCCATAAACAAGGAGAAAGCAAGGCAACTAGGCATTGCGACGTCAGAGATAGACCAAACGGTACGATTGGCTTTAGCAGGCCTAAAAATAGGCACTTTCAACGACCCCCAAGGCAACGAACGCTCCCTTCTCCTGACTGCACCTAGAGCTGAACGCGCCACACTAGCCGCCTTTGACGGTATCTATGTCAATAATCAATTGGGTAAAGGAATCCCGCTAGCTCAAATTGCCGAACTGAAATTTGAAAGTAGCACCTTAACCATAGACCATTACAACAAGTTACGGGCCGTGTCGGTATCCTCTTTTGTGGATGCCAACTACTTGACCGAAAGGGTTCTTACCGATGTAATTGGCAAAATGCAGCAACTTAAGCTTCCACCTGGATACAAGTACACCTTGGGAGGAGAATATGAAACCAAGCAAGAATCATTCGCTGGATTTAATACGATCATCATTGTGACCGCTTTTTTATTTATTGCTGTGCTGATTCTTTTATTTAAAACGTTCAAAAGCACCATCATTGTTCTTTCTGTAATTCCACTGGGCATGGTGGGGGCTTTGATCGCACTATGGATTACCGGTAACTCCCTATCCTTTGTTGCCATCGTTGGCTTGATCGCTCTAGCAGGGATCGAAGTGAAAACCTCCATCCTGCTGGTAGATTTTACGAATCAACTGCGTAGGGAGGGTGTTGACTTGGATACAGCAATTCAAAAATCTGGAGAAATTCGCTTCCTCCCTATCGTACTTACAACAATTACAGCGATCGGGGGACTTATTCCTATTGCATTGAGCACTAACCCGCTAATTTCACCTCTTGCAATTGTGCTGATCGGTGGGTTAATCAGTTCCACCCTGCTCTCAAGAATTGTTACTCCTGTACTGTACAAGCTCTTACCCCCAAGAATCTAAGCATTCAAACCTGAAAACAACAAAAGCATAATGGGAAAACAGTTTGGCATTTTCCATCTTTACCTTATATTTCAAATTAAATTTAAACTCTCAAAAAAAGTAAGCTCATGAAAAAATTTAGCGCCCTCCTTTTCTTTTTTATTACCCTCTTATTCTCTTCAGCCTCCATGGCCCAAAGCAGCGATTACTTTGTAGGAGATTGGGAAGTACAGATCAAAGACACTCCCATGGGAACCATCTCCGTAGTGCTTACGCTTGAGCGTGCAGACGGTAAATTGGTAGGAAAGTTCGTTGACAAAGCATCCGGTGTTGAAACGAAGATGAACCAAATTACTGAGCAAGGAACTGGTCTTACGCTTTCCTTTACTGCGGAAGGTTATGGTGATCTTTACTTGACTCTTCAGCGTGCAGATGATGAAAATGTCACCGGATCACTCATGGATTCCTTCGCAGTAGAAGGAAAAAGAGTGGCTCAAAAAAGCGATTACTTTGTTGGAGCTTGGGACGTACAGATTAAAGACACTCCTATGGGAACCATTTCTGTTCTCCTTACCCTTGAGCGTGTAGCCGGTAAATTGGTTGGAAAATTTGTAGACAATGCAGCCAGTACGGAAACAAAAATGAATGACATCACTGAGAATGAAAATAGCCTTACGCTAAACTTCACCTCAGAATATGGGGACCTCTACTTTACACTTAAGCGTGAAGACGATGAAAATGTCAGCGGTTCGCTGATGGACTCATTTGCCGTCTCAGGAACGCGAGTAAAGAAATAACTAGTAAGGCGGGAAATCCCGCCTTACTTTTTTACTATCCTTTCAATTCAGCATCGGAGGATTAATCAGTGTTAACCTGATAGCATTAATTGGTACTCCTAAATAGTGCAAACTAGTACTTAAAAAAAAATTAATAATTCAATAATATAGGGATAATAAAAAAACAACAAGTAAGCTATCTGTCGTTATCCATGATCCCATTACATTTAAACTATTTAAATTTTAGACTGTAAAAAAAATTAATATCATGAAAAAAATTAGCACCCTCCTTTTCTTTTCTATTACCCTTTTATTCTCTTCAGCCTCCATGGCACAAAGCAGCGATTTCTGGGTTGGACAGTGGGATTTAACTTTCACAGATCCTGCTGATACGGAAGCACTCCTTAATCCTGCAATCTTAACGATTGATCTAGAAGACGACAATTTGGTAGGTGAGTTAGTATACTTTGCTCAAGATGGTTCGGAGTTTGAATCTTTTGTGATAGATCATTTCAATGATTCAGATACTGAACTTATTCTCGGCTTTAAAAGTGGATCTGATGAACGTTATTTTACATTAACTCTTCGTATTGAAGACGATGAAACTCTTAGTGGAACTATTACAGATAATTCAGAAAATTTCCTTGACAATGTAATAGCGAAAAGAAGTGAATCCGATGATTCGAGTAAAGATGTACCACAAAGCGGCCCCTGGGTTGGAGAATGGGACCTAATTTACATAGATCCTAATACGCAAGAAAACCTTAACACTGGAAGCTTAATCATTGGTTTAGAAGATGATTCTTTGACTGGATATATTAGGTTTGAGCATTCAGACGGCTCCAGCAGCTCCGGTTGGGGAGGGGATGTATTTTCAATTTATCTTAATGAAGAGAACGAGCTCACAATCATCTTTAAAGCGAAACAGGTTGATCGCCTTTATCTAGCTTCATTCGATGAGTTAGAAACAGATCATCATTCTTTACGACTTCAGATTGGAACTGATGAAAATCTTTATGGAATTTGCAGTAAGGTTAATGGTGAAAATACCGTTTATAACGTAAAAGGACGAAAAACAGATTGAGGTGTTGAAGCTGGAGATTATTAACTACTATTCTATGAATTCCCTTATAGTAGTAGAAAAAAAAATAAATTAATAAGTAAGGCGGGAATACCCGCCTTACTTATTAATAAACATTCATCCCTTCATCCTCTTCCTTTCGATCACAGCCAGCTCGTAAAGTTAAATTTCCACATCCTATTTTTGTACGAACACAAGGACCCGTGACGAAGTCAATTTCACACTGCTCCTTCGCTGTGACCTAAGACAGTCAATGGACGGATTGAACAGTTTTATCCTGATTTCAACAATTGGTATGCTTACAACTAAGCAATCACTTACGCTTAAAAACTTCTTAATGCATAACGTGGAGATTCTCAAAATTTAACAAGATTATTAATTATATTTTTTAAAGTTTTTATTAAGTTTGAAAAATTAGTCACGTACTCAAAAAAATAAACCCTTATGAGAATATTTAGCGCCCTTGCTTTCTTTTTCATTACCCTTTTATTCTCTTCAGCCTCCATGGCAAAAAGCAGCGATGCTTGGGTTGGGGATTGGGAGTTACAGATCAAAGACACTCCCATGGGAACCATCACGGGAATTCTTACTATTGAGCTTTTAGACGATAATTTGGTAGGAAATATTGAGTGGACTAGTGGCTTTCAACAAGGCACCAATGAAAAGGTAGAACATTTTAACGATTCAGATAACGAGCTCATCCTCGGCTTTAAACAACGAGGTTCTGGTGATCTTTTTTTTCCTTTGACTCTTCGTTTTGAAGATGATGAAACCCTCATTGGAACTTGGAAGGAGTTTCTTGCCGAGAATACCTTCTACAATGTTATAGCAGAAAAAAGTGTAGGACAAAGCAGCGATTCCTGGGTTGGAGAATGGGAGTTAGTTTTCAAGAACGGAGATGATGAGGAATCCAACTTTATTGCGAAGCTTTCGATTGAGCGTGGAGATGATGGTTTGGAAGGAACGATAGTATACTATTATCAAGATGATACGGAAGAGGAAGTAGTGATAGAACATTTCAATGATTCAGATAACGAGCTCATCCTCGGCTTTAAAGTGGACGGTTCTGATGCTCTTTTTTTCCCTTTAACCCTTCGTTTTGAAGATGCTGAAACGATAGAAAGGATGGGCTATGACGTGGTTAATGGATCTTGGGAGGATGAAGAGAAATCCTACACTATCGTAGGAGGAAGAAGGAAATAAGTAAAAGGAGTTGAAAAATATAAAAAAGAAAGGCGGGATATCCCGCCTTTCTTTTTTTAGGTCCCTGCTACTTCCATTTTTTTTAAGAAGATAGATTCTACACCCATTTTTTAAGTTGCGAATAGACTAAGTGCATCGGAAATCCCATCACCGTGAAATATGATCCTTGGATGCTGCTCACGCCCACAAATCCAATCCACTCTTGAATGCCATAGGAACCTGCCTTATCGTAGGGTTGGTACTGCTTCAGGTAATACCAAATCTCATCCTCCTCCAAAAAGCGAAAAGTGACTTGTGTTTCATCTTCCAACGTGACGGATGTTTTTTGATCTTTTAGTGTGACTGCAGTCATCACGGTATGTGTAGCCCCAGATAGGCTCTTCAGCATCTCAAAGGCTTCGAGTTCATTGGCAGGCTTTCCAAGTACCTTCCCACCATCAATGACCACGGTATCTGCAGTAATCAGGATTTCATTTGCCTCAAGTGGGCCTGGAAATGCATCTGCCTTCAATTTGGATAGGTAAGCTGCAGCATACTGCGCAGGTAGATCAGTAGGTAGATTTTCTGCAATCGGATGTACGCGTACCTCAAACTCTAGGCCTAATCCCCGAAGCAACTCCTGTCGTCTTGGGGAATTGGATCCCAAAATAAGCTTCTTTGAGGCAAGGTTAGCTAAAGTACTGGGCATAGTCATAGTCAAATTCTTTTTGGTTTACGGTAGCGAATAGCATCCCTCCCAATGCTTTGGGATAGAAATAAGTGGATTTTTGAGGCATAACTTGCCCTGAATTACAAACTTCAATGACTTGGCTCAATTGAATCTCTCGAGTAATAATGGCAAACTTTGCATTTCCAGATTGCACTTCTTGAACACATCTAGAAAAATTTCGCTCAAAAGCCAAGTCAGGCGTAGTTCGTTGTTGATCTGGGGATAGCCCTAAAAGCTTGTCAAATACCACATCATGCAACAACACCAAATCCAATTGGCGTACTACTTCTGGTGAAGAAGGAGCCGCTAAATCCATTTTTTCTTGACGAAATTTGATCACATAAGCGGAATCTTCCCACAGCAACCCAAAAGAATGCTTGCGCTGAAAGGAATAGTTTGAAAGTTCGGCTGAATCCCCCAAAGGCCTAATCTCAAACCATTCTTCGATTGCCTTAAAAAAATCCTCTTTTTCAAGTCCTTCACCATAGTAAAGGCGGTGCGTAGGGAGAATTTCCAAGTGATTCCCAACCACATTGGTGAAGTACATCAAATGGTAGTCTGAAGCCCTCCAACTGGAAGAAATCTCTTCTTTGCTTGGTTCTTTTCGGTAAGCAATCGCTGCTTCTAGGCGATGGTGGCCATCTGCCAAAATCACTTTTTTAGAAGCCAAAGTCTTTAAGAACAATTGAATGATGCTCGGATCTATAATTCGTGCCAATACCTCGCGAACTCCTTGATAGTCTTCCAACTCATACAAAGGCTGCTCCATGGCCTTATCCATCCATGGTTCTAGTACCTGAGCAAGATCCTCATAAAGGCCATGTGTTGGACTAACTTGAATCTCGGTAGCTCGAAGTAAATCCACTCGGTCGTTTACAGCAGAAACAATCGTGTTTTCATGCCTTAAAATCACCTTCTCATCCCAGTCTGTAGCCTTTATTTGCGCGATAAATCCTTTTCTACAGCGCTCTTCTTTTTCTCCAGGCAGTCGAAAAAACTGAAAATACACATAGATGCTTGGAACATCATCCTGAACTAGAATTCCTTTAGACTTCCATTGTGCTACTAATTTTTGTGCAGAAAGATGCCCTTCCTCGCCCTGTGGAACAGATAAATGAATACTATTCAACGGGTTTTGGTATAACAATTCCCGCTGTTT
>Ga0209443_1001767_pt1 | contig 13238 bp, 11 predicted proteins | sample LauGreBMM110DCMD_2_FD_187571 | JGI IMG/M metagenome (GOLD analysis project Ga0209443, IMG submission 187571) | Freshwater lake microbial communities from Lake Michigan, USA - Su13.BD.MM110.DCMD (SPAdes) (version 2) | ecosystem: Environmental > Aquatic > Freshwater > Lake | place: Lake Michigan... | reverse complement strand
AAAGCGTACACGTTTGTTAATAATAATTGGACACAATATGGTAATGACATAGAAATTGAAGCTACTCAAGACAGTTACACATCGATCCCATATTTGTCATTTAATACAACATCGGATGTTTTATTAGTTGCTGTTAATAGTCTCAAAAGTTTTTTTACTATTTTTAAATTTACAAATGGGAATTGGAATCAATATGGAAGTAGAATTGAACTTTTAAATAATAGTACTATTCAATCTAGCATTTTTCTTGAAAGTTTCGAATCAAATATTTTTATGTTTATAGACAATAATGATTCATTATTAAAAATAAAAAATTATAATTAGATAGCTTTTTTTAGCAGTGCTATTAGGTAAAGTTTATTTTAAAATAAAACTACATCAGCAATGGTGTAGTTTTTAGTTAAAAGGGCAATCAAGCGGTCTCACTACTTTCGTTAGCTTTTTTGCGCTGGGCTGTTACAGTCAGTCATGCTTCCTTCCGTTCCACAGACCATTTGAACCCAAAACAAGAGCCTCTATGAAAAATAGAAGCTCTTTTTTTGTTTTCTGCATTCCCAGTCTTCAAACGCTCTCTCAATTCGTTCGCCAGGGCTAACAATCCAACATACAGCTTCATTTCGTTGCTCTGCATTCAGCAGTATTATTGTCTTTTGCCCTTTGTTAATGCAGCGGTTGCTCTTATGACCAGCAGTTGGGGTTGCTCCACTACGTTTTGCACTAAATTATGGAACGCTACGCTACTATTATTATTTTCCCAACGAAACGCTCTAAGTATTTCACATCACTCCGTAAACTACGTTCTGTTATCATCCTTAGGCTGCTGGTCATTGCCGCAACACCGCACCTTGTTCCTCGAAAAATTCCATAAAAATTCCATTTTTCTGCGGTACTGCTGGGTGTTAGTCTTACCAACAACATTTTGCTAAAACAGAAAAAAATCCAGCAAATTTAGAGTTCATTCCTTACTTCAGTCAGTCATGCTTCCTTCCATTCTCGTAAGTCATTTCCTCAATTTGGAAAGCTTTCTTTTTTTTCTTTTTTTTTCTTTTGGAAAAGTTATAGTTAATAAGAATCTTCTTTGCAGCATTGTAATTTTTTTTGTGAAATGCTTCCAATGTGTCAAGAATGAAATTTAGAAGCTAATACAACTAAAAATGGATTGTATTATTTTATAGATAGGTTTATTTTTTTATCGGGAAAATGTTGGGAATTAGTACAATAAAAAAACCCTAACTACTTAATTTTAAAGTGATTAGGATTTTTTAAAGTGGAGTCGCCGAGAATCGAACTCGGGTCCAAACAAGCAACTAAAAGGCTTTCTACACGTTTATTTTCTGATTGAGTTTTCGACTTTGTGCTAGGCCAGAAACAACCACACATCGCTTAGCTTATTAATTTCGAAATCCACCCGAAGCATATGGAAATCTAGGTTTAAATTTACGATTCACCTGTATCGAACGCTATAAACCAGTGCTTTCGAGGTAAATCCTGCTCTCCTATCTGATAGGAGCGTGGCTAATCTTACTATAATTCAGATTATGCAGCAAGAGCGTAGTTTCCTTCGCCGTGTAAGTGTTTTGAAACCTTTTATTAACGAGAATTGTCCCAGTTCTCGGCGTGCTTACTTTTCAATTCGACTTGCTGTCAAAACCAGTCGACCCCAATTATTTAATATTAATTGTCAAAAACTATTCCAAAATAGAGTTGGCGAAGATAATCATTTTTTGGCCGAATTTCGACCATTATTCTTCATCATCACTCAAGCGAAAGGGATAATCACCAAATAATGCGGATAATTTTCGAATGTTATAGGGATTTCTTGAAAATTTATTTGACAATGCTATAATGGTAATATTCTCTTTCCTCAAAGTTACGTAGGATGAAGTATTGCCGTGCCACCACCCATTATGATAATACAATGTTGTGTTTTTATCCAATTGTGTCATTCGAATACCAAGTCCATAATTTCTTTTGCCTTTATGTTCGTTGCTGTATCCTGTATAGACTTGTTGAAGTAATTTTGGTTTTAAAAATGTCGATGCGCTTCTTGCCCGGTCTAATTTTAATAAATCCCGTGGTGTAGAATAGATGTTTTTATCCCCATAAATTGCATCTAAATGATCCATTCCTATTTCAACTCTATTTCCTTTGTAGGAAGGAGCAACTTTTTTACGGTCTTTATCATAATCCATTACGAAGGTGTTTTTCATGCCAAGAGGGTCAAAAATGATTTGCCGCATCGCGTTTTTATACGACAAACCGGTTATTTTTTCGATGACTAAAGCCAACATAGCATAATTGGTATTACAATAGGCAAATCGAGTGCCAGTTTTAGACTCTAAACCAATATCTTTTGACGCCATTAGATTTAAAATATCTTGATTCCTAAGGATATTGTGTCTGTCCCAAATCTCTTTTTTATCTGTGAAATAAGAATAACTTCGCATTCCGCTCCGATGATTTAATAACATTCTGATTGTTACCTCGGGATAGGGAAACTTTTTCAAAATCGTATTTACTTTTTGGTCTAAATCTAATTTTTTTGCGTTTACCAATTTTAAAACTGCGGTTGCTGTAACCATTTTGCTAACTGATGCAAGATGGAGAGGTGTGTCTGCGGTAATTAAGGTCTTGTTTCTAAAATTGGCATAGCCTTCGTATTTTTCAAAAAGGATTTGCCCGTTTTTAGCCACAAGAAAACTACCATTTAAACTATGGTTCGGCCAATTTTTAATATAAAAAGATTCAATCGCTCTTTTTTTGGAAGAGACATATTCAGCCGAAAGTTTAGGCACTTCGTTTGCTAAAGGTTTCATTTTAGGCAATACATCTTTTGGAAGTTCGGCATCGCTAAGCGCTGCTTTATTTTGTTTTGTACAAGAACTTAAAACTATAGTCAAGAGTAGTATTTGTAGTATATTTGTGCGTTTGATATAATTCATTTTTATTGGAATAGAATGGCAAATATATAGAATCAAAGCCTTTTGATTTATTATTTTTTTGAAAACTCGTCACATTTTTTTCGTTTAATAGTATGAAATTTAAGTATCCTAATTAGACTCAAGCTTTTAGTGATTTTTCAAATCTCTAATTTAATAAAAATGGATTTAGGATCAATTTAAATGGAAATATTTATTACATTGGAAAATACAATTAATAATCTCGGAGTAAATAGCAGAATTACATTGCTAATTGCTTTCAAATGGCATACTTGAAATCATTCCAGTAATTATAAATTTAAAAAAATGTCTCATCACCGTCATTTCATCATCCACAAACCTTATGGCTATTTGAGCCAATTTGTTTATGAACTCAAAAGGAAAAAGAAACTTTTGGGCGCATTATACGTTTTCCCTATAGGGACGATGGCAATTGGTCGTTTGGATGAAGATTCCGAAGGATTGTTGTTACTCACCACTGATGGAAAAATGAGCGAAACGGTGCGTAGCAAGAAAGTGGATAAAGAATATTACGTTCAAGTTGATGGAATCATCATTCAAGAAGCCATCGATAAAATGAAAAGAGGGGTTCAAATAGGTTTCAATGGCACAAAATACATAACTAAACCATGCGAGTCTTATATAATTGATGAAATCCCTAGTTTTGGAGCAAGAGGTAAGAAAATAAGAGATGAACGTCACGGACCAACTTCTTGGGCTTCCATTACGGTCAATGAAGGAAAGTTTCGTCAAGTTCGGAAAATGACCGCAGCGGTTGGTTTTCCAACCTTGCGATTGGTACGTGTTCGAATAGGAAATGTCCATTTAAATGATTTGCAAGCCGGAGAAGTGGTTGAAGTTGAAAGTTTCGAAATATAAAAATTCAAAATAAAAATGTTAAACATTGTTCTTGTAGAACCCGAAATCCCCAATAATACTGGAAACATTGGTCGTTTGTGTGTAGGCACCGAAAGCCGTTTGCACCTGATTCACCCTTTTGGTTTTGTTATCAATGATAAAAACCTGAAACGCTCCGGATTGGATTATTGGGTCCATTTAGATGTTACCGAATATCGAAATATTGAGGAATGGATTGCAAAAATTCCTGATAATTCTAGAGTTTTTCTGATGAGTTCCCACGCTTCAGCATCTATTTATGAAGCCGAATTTCAGGATGGGGACTGGTTGGTTTTTGGTAAAGAAAGTGTGGGTTTGAGCCAAGAAGTCTTGAATCTGTTTGAAAATCACTTAACCATTCCAATGTCGAATTTAATCCGCAGTTTTAATATCGCTAATTCGGTTGCGTTTGTAGTGGGTGAGGCGAAAAGACAGATTTTAATTAAAAATAAATAATTGTCAATTGATAATTATCCACTATCAATTGATGGTAAATTTCCCTTTTTCACTATCAAAAATGATATGTTCGTCTTGAAATAAGGTGTTGAAACTTCCTTTTAGAATCAAATTGCAAGGTTGGTCCTGAACTACATTTTCGGGTGTCATAATAATCATTTTATCGCTCAATTGTATTGCTATATCGATGTCGTGAGTCGAAAAAAGAATGCATTTCCCGGTTTCTTGGGTAAGTTTTTTCAAGAGTTTCAATAGTGTTACTTTATTCAGCAAATCTAAGTGTGTTGTGGGTTCGTCCAAAATAATCAAAGGCGTGTCCTGCGCCAAAGCCCTTGCAATCAAAACAATTTGTAATTGACCGTCACTAATTTCGTAATGTTTTTTGGATGTCAAATGACCTATTTGTGTCAGTTGGATTGCCTCGTTAATTTTTTCAATATCGTTATCGGTCAATTTTCCAATCCAATTCGTGTATGGCTGCCTCCCCAAAGCGATGAGTTCCCATACGGTCAAGTTGCTTGGCGGCAATTTTTCGGTCAAAACGACACTGAGGTTTTGTGCCAAAGTCAAAGCATCCAATTCGTGAATATTGTTTCCGTTCAACACTACCGTTCCGGAAATGGGCTTTTGGATTCCTGTAATAGTCCTTAAAAGAGTTGATTTTCCAATGCCATTGGCGCCAATTAGAGCGATTAGTTTTCCTTCCTTTAAATTCAAGTTTAGATTTTTGGCAATGTTATTTGTAGTGCCTTTGGTTTTGTAACCAATGCTTAAATTTGAAGTTGAAAGAATATTATTATTGTTCATTTTGATAAAGATTTTTTGAAACGCATAGAAACATAGTTTTTTTGCTTCTAAATAAAGAGTTTATAGTTGAAACTTTGTTTCAAACTTAGCAAAATAATTTACTTTTCGGGTCAGTTTTTAAAATATTCGTTTACAAAAGTTTTCTGCCCTTCTTTGAAAATATTAAAACAATTAAAATTAATTAAAATTCCTTTTGGAGCTTTTAAAAATTTCATATATGTCATAAGTTGAGCTTCAAATATAGGATTTGGATGAATCACAGATTTTAATTCTACAACAAGGCAATTCTCAACAAATAAATCACAGTTAAAATCTATTTTGAGTTCTTTGTTTTTATATATTAGAGGAACTTTCATTTCTGTAGAAAATTGAATTTTCCTATGTGATAATTCTTCTTTTAAGCATTGATGATAAACACTTTCTAGCAGTCCTCTCCCCATAATTTTATGGACTTCAATTGCAGAACCAATAACTTCATACGTTAAATCATCTAAATATTTTTGTGTTATCATATTTTATTCTTTAAAGTAAATAAACTTAGTTAATTTTTTAATTTACTTTCAAACTATGAAAAATCGAAGATTTTGTTTCTATCAACATCTTTCAAAAAACTAGAAAAACTATGTTTCTATGTGTTTAAAATATATATTAGTTCATCATTTTGCGTTTTCGAATTAACAACCAAATCACGATTGGCGCTCCAAAAATAGAGGTCACGGCATTAATAGGCAAGGTCAAATCACTTCCTGGAAGTTGTGAAATGCTATCGCAAATTAACATAATTATGGCGCCGAAAAGCAAAGTACTCCAGAATAAAATAGTGTGATTACTGGTTTGAAAAACCAATTTAGCAATATGCGGAACGGCCAATCCGATAAAGGCAATAGGACCAGCGTAAGCCGTGATGCTTCCCGCTAAAATACTAGTGGCTAAAATGATAATTAATCGGGTTCTTTTGTAATTTATTCCCAAACTTCGGGCATAGTTTTCTCCCAAAAGTAAGGCGTTTAGTGGTTTGATACTGACAAGGCTTAAAAGCAAACCAATAACTACACAAACAGATAAAATTACAATTGACGACCACGACAAATTCCCTAGATTTCCCATGGACCAAAAAGTGAATTTCTGTAATTGTTCGGCCGTGCTGAAATAGGTGAGTGTTCCAACAATGGCGCTGGTTAAACTCGCAAACATCAAACCGACAATCAATATGGCCATCGTGTCGCGCAATCGTTGAGAAACAGCTAAAACTGCTAGTAAAACCAAGAAACTGCCCAAGCTTGAAGCGAGAATAATTCCGAAGGATGAAAGTAAAACAGTCGATAAACCCATTGGCAAAAAAGTGGCGCCCATGACTATGGTTGCCACGCCTAAGCTTGCCCCGGAACTCAGTCCCAAAACATCGGGTCCGGCTAATGGATTTCGAAACAAAGTTTGCATCAGTAAACCACTTACTGACAATCCTATACCAACAAAAATCGCAGTAATCGCTTTAGGTAATCTGTAATTAATAATGATGTAATTCCAAGTTTCTCTGCCGGATTTTTCGCCTATCAGACTGTTGAAAACATCCTTTATTGGAATAGAAACCGAGCCCAAGCTGATGTTTAACAACAATAACAAAACCAATGACAATATCAAAATGAAGAATAGAAGAATATTTCGGTTAGAGTTGGTCAATTTATTCTAATTTGGTAAAGAAAAAAAGTTTATGTTGGGGTAATAATTCGGGATGAAAAATCTTGATTAAATCTTTCAAAACCCAGTCGGGACGTGCAGGGGACCATTCGAAATAAAGGATTCCGCCTTTTACTCCTTTGGTTACCGCATACGAATATACTTTTTTATTTTTAAACGAAGCAAATTGGCCGTAGTGCGGATTGCTGTCGCTCATTTGTTTCAAAGAGGAGTAATCGCCCGGCGAAATCCAGAAATCGGCATCTTTTGATTTTTCAAGTATAACTTCAAAAGGAATAGCTAAACTTCCTGTTCCTTTGGTATTTGCCCATAAATAATTAGACTGTGCGTCTTTCAAAAATAGGGATGCCCAACTTTCGCCTTGAGGCACGTACCATTGTTCTTGGTACATGGCGCCACTAAGAACGGTCGGTTTTGAAGTCGCTTTTTTAGCCAAGGCCAAAGTCGTATTATATTCCTTTTCAATCTTGGAAAACAAATTGTTTGCCTTGGAATCCAATCCATACAATGCTCCGAAAAACTTAATCCATTCCGCTTTACCAAGAGGGGATTGTTCGGTCCAATCGCCGTTGAAAAGTACTTTTAGGCCGCTTTTCTGAAGATTATCTATGGTGGGATTATTGTTGTTCAACCCAAAACCGATAATAACGTCCGGTTTCATGTCAATTAAAACTTCGGTATTTAGGCTTTCATTGGTTCCTACTTCTCTAACTTTCCCAGCATCAATTAATTTTCGAGTTTTTATGGATGAGATGTAATCAGTGGCTGGAAAACCTTTCAAAGTGTTCTCAACTCCTAACAATTCTAATGCTGGAATATGAGTTGTTGAAGTGACTACAATCGATTGTATAGGAATAGGAATAACGGTGAACTGCTTTAAACTGTCAGGAATTATTCCGTTTTTTTCTTGAAGAATATAAGTAAAAACCTCTTTAGCTTTTGGCCAAGGATTGGTAATTTTTACGATTGAAAAGCCTTGTTGTTTGTAGATTTCCAAACCTTTGGCGTAATGAATGGAATTTTCAAAATTTGTTAAGGTATTCTTTGAATTTTCGCTGCTTTTTTTGCATCCTATAAAAGGTATTAGTACTAAAAATAGAATGACCCGAATGAAAACAGATTTCATAAAAATACTTTTGAAATAGAAGTGCAAAGGTATATTTATTCCTCTTTAAAAAAGATATTATTTTTTTATTTAAATCTAAGAACTACATTTGTCGCCGTATTGAGGTTGCTGTTTTGTTTTTCAAAACCGCATTAAAAGGGAATCAGGTGAAAGATTCTAGATTTCAGATTGCAGATTTCGGATGGTAACAAATCCTAAATCAAAAATCCTAAATCGAAAATCAAAAATCCTGAGCTGTACCCGCAACTGTAAGCTAATACGCTTGTTGTTATCTACAAAACCACTGTTTGAAAGTGGGAAGTTAGAAGTTAGAGGTCAGAAGTTCAATACTTCGTACTTCATATTTCTAACCTCTAACTTTGAATGGGAAGGTCAACAACAAGACGCAAGCCAGGAGACCTGCCTAGTACATCGAGCATCAAACTTTCGGGAAAAAAGGTTTGGGTATGGGGCATTCTATACCTGCCTGTCGGCAGACAGGCTTTTCTACCGTTTTTTATTATCAAAAATGTTTTATTAAATGAACAACAAAATCATTCGTATTAGTGCGTTATTCGTACTAATGACCATTTGTGCTTTTGCACAAAAAAAGAATCCTTCCAGTTCTGGAACCGAAAAGAAAATCAGCCTAGTCAATCGGGTTTCTGCTATCCCTATTGAAAAATTAGAAGAAGTGGTTATCTCCGATTCCAAATTCGCTTTGCCTAGAGAAAAATCCGGGAAAGTAATTGTAAAAATCACCTCGGAAGATTTAAAAAAGAGGTCGGGACAAAGTATTGCCGCTATTCTGAATTCCGTTGTGGGGATTGAAATTAATGGAAGCCGTAGCGTTGCCGGAAAAAACTTAGGGTATTACATCCGTGGTGGAAAAAACAATCAAGTTCTTATTCTGGTTGACGGAATTCCGGTTACTGATGCTTCGGGAATTAGTCTGGAATATGATTTACGTTTACTTCCTGCAGACGAAGTGGAGAGTATAGAGATCATGAAAGGGGCATCCAGCACTTTGTATGGGACAGGAGCTGCCACAGGGGTTATTAGTATCACTTTAAAAAAATCGGATAAGAAATCCCTTCAAGGAAATGCCTATTTGAACTTGGGAACCAATACTACTTCTGCTACCAAAAAAACAAATGCACAGGATTTTAGCCAAGGGTTTTCGGTAAATGGGAATGTAAAAAAAATCAATTATTATGCTTCGCTCAACAGTACGGAAACGAATGGAATGTCGCAAATTGCTCCTCCAGTTCCAACTGTTGCTTATGATGAAGATCGTTTTTCGAGAATCAATTATTTGGCCAAGTTGGGGTATACGGCTACGGATAAATTAATATTGGACTTTTTTGGAAATTATGACAAAATCAAAAATGATTATGATGGTGGTTTTGATAATACGGGTGCCAATGATACCAATTTGAATCATTCGAACACGGAACAGTTTCGATTTGGTTTCCTTCCAAAATACAAATACAATAATGGGCAATTTGTTTTGAATTCTAGTTTCAATACAATCACCCGCACTTATAATGAATTGGACAGTTATTCCAATACAGTCGGACTTTCAAAATACGATTCTAGAAGCGTGAATGTTGATGGGTATAATAAATATGAGATTTCGAAGGTGTTGTTCTTGGTAACGGGAGCCCAATACCAGTTTTTCGACATGAGCAGCGCCACACCTTATGGAGATATCTCAAAAGAAAGCACTAAATTAAACATGATTGATCCCTATGTAACGGGTGTTTTTTCTTCAGACTTCGGTCTGAATCTTAATGCCGGTGTGCGTTTGAATATTCACAGCGAGTATGGCAACCAAATGGTCTATAACTTGAATCCTTCTTTTGATTTTAAATCCATTCCATTGAAGGTTTTGGCTTCTTACAGTACTGCTTTTGTAACTCCAAGTTTGTACCAATTGTATTCTGAATATGGAAATAATACCTTAACACCTGAAAAAAACAATACTGTCGAAGTTGGTTTTGAAACCCGATTATTCAATGATAAACTGTTGTGGAATGCGGTGGTATTTTATCGGGAGCAATCTAATTTCATAGGTTTTTCCTCTGATTATAAGTACATCAACATTGACGGAACAAATAAAGCCAAGGGCGTCGAAACTGAAATCAGTTTTAGTTTAAGCAAAAGCATCAAGTGGAATTCCAATTACACGTTTACACAAGTTGATGAAGCATTAGATCGATTAATTCCGAAACACAAAATAAATTCATCGTTGGATTTCCAACTAAAAAACAACGCTTTTTTTAATATAAATTATCAATATGTAGGCAGCAGAAAGGACGCCTTCTATGATGGAAATTCATACACGACTCAAACCGTGGTTTTAGGTTCGTATCAATTGGTGAATGCCACTTTACGTTATGAAGTAGTGAAAAACAGATTGTCTGTTTTTGGGGCAGCAACCAATATTTTGAACGCTGACTTTGTCGAAAACACAGGCTATAGTTCGCTGGGTAGAAACTTCAAATTGGGATTGAACATCAGTTTGTAGTTGGTATTTTAATACAATTGAAAAAGGCTTTCAGAGATGAAAGCCTTTTTGTTTTTATTCCAAAGCTTTCAATAAACCTTCGGGCGCTTTGTCAAGATGCATTTGGTTTTGTAGTTCATTCCTTGATTTTGAATCTTTAAAAAGCTCGAATTCTTTTGCGGGACTTTGTTTCATCATTCGGCTTACCCCCGTAATTTTGCCAATAGCGGTGCTTAATAAAGGCTCGGCACTACTGCCAAGTACCCCTAAATTGCTCAAGGTTTCTTTCAAGGGATAATTTGGATTTAGCCCATTATAATAATCTCCAAAACCAGCTGCGTTTACAATTTTCAGCACAATAGGTTGCATGGCATACCGATGGTTTGGATTTCTGTTGGACGACCCAAAAGTGGGGGAATCGTATAAAGTAACCGAACCTACATTTTTTCCTGTGGTTACATCGCCTATTTGGACAACATCTATATAAGGTTTCAATCCGTTAATCACTAATTCACTTGCCGAGGCCGTGCTTTTTGAAGTCAGAATATAAATCTTGGTCATGCCTAAGCTGTTGATGGCTGTAGTTCCTATTTTGTCAGTGAAAAAGTTTTTTAATTGGTCTGGATTATTGGTATTAAAATAGGATTCAATTTTGGCATTCCATTGTTGCTTGGCAAAAACCTGTCCCGTAAATTGTCCTGTTATCATACTAGCCAATCGGGTGGCAGTTTGAACAGAACCACCGCCATTGTAACGCAAATCCAAAACTAAATCGGTAATGCCTTGCGATTTAAGTGCGCCAAAAGCATCATTTAACTGCGAATCATAATTGGAATAAAATCCATTATACAGTAAATACCCAATTTTGCGCGAACCCGATACAATCACTTTGTTAATTAAAATGGGATTTTCGTCCAAAACTGTTTTTGTCAATGCCACTGATTTTTCGTTTGGCGTGAATGCTCCACCATCATAATTGGCCATATTTAAAGTGTAATTAGTGGCTGAGCTAAATAATAAGCCTTGATAATTGTTAATGGTAAGCTGGGTTCCATTCACACCATAAAACAATTCGCCACGATGGATATCTTTGGTTGATGCATCTGAATTGGGAATAATATAGCGCACCCAACCAATTATTTCTGTAGAACCATCAGACTTATAGTTTAAGCCAAATTCGACCCCGTTATTTTTGGAAGTTCCTTGAAGTGCGCCCTCTAGTTCTAGATAATTGCTTACCATCCAGCTGAACCTATCGATGTTTTTATCGACCATCAAGGTATCGAATAAATTTTCGGGAACGGGATATTCCGCCAAAAAAGCATTTAATTCCTGTTGGTTAGCAAACCGGTCATCCGATAAATTAGGCACATCGGCTTGCCATAAATAATACAAGTTGAGCCCCTTCCATATAAAATCCTGAACGTCCAAATTGGCCGGTGCCGCCACATCATCTTGGTCTTGACAACTTTGGAACGTGAAAACGGCTAAAAGCAGTACGATTATAAAATGTATTTTTGATTTCATTCGGGGGATTTTGTAGCTTATCTAACGTAAAATTAGTAACTTTAGTTTTATTTTATACCCTTTGTAATAAAAATAAGTTAGTTTTGATTTATTAAAAAAAGTCAAATTAGGATTCAATAGTACCAAAAAAAATAGCAGCAATGAGAAAATTAATTTTAACACTACTACTTGTATTCGTCTCCAATACCTTTTTCGCCCAAGTGGCTTTCGATCAATTCGAAGGGCAGGACGACATCAGCTCGGTTATAATCAACAAAAAAATGTTTGACCTGATGAGTAAGGTAAAAATGGATTCCTCGGACAAAGAAACGATGCAATACCTTAATTTAATTCGAAAACTCGACAACCTCAAAGTCTTTACCTCCACGAGTGTCAGGGCGACTGCCGAAATGAAAGCCGCAGCCGAAAAACATAGTAAAACCGATGGACTCGAAGAATTGATGCGGGTAAATGAGGAAGGCAAGAATATTAAAATAGGGGTAAAATTGGGCGCAACAGACACTAAAATCAAAGAACTTTTGATGTTTATTGAAGGGGGAGGCAAAGATAAAGAAACGGTGTTGATGTACTTGACGGGGGATTTTGATCTGAATGAAATTTCCGTTCTCACTGACAAAATGAGGATTCCCGGTGGTGATGATTTGAAGAAAGCCACCAAAGGAAAAAAGGAATAAAAGAGTTACTCATCAAAACATTTCAATAAAGCAATTCGAAATAGCAATACTTGTATTGCTATTTTTTTTTGAAAATAATAGCTCCAAATCTAAAAATTAAAATTTTCACCCCAGTCAAATACTGCTTCCGGTAATCTCAAAGTAGGAAGGCTCTGTTAAGTATAATCTTTACGTGGTTCGTCGATTATTTTTCCTTTTAATGGTGAAATGGTATTGTGATGGTGGTTTATAGTTTAGTTTTAAACTAAGAAGGCTTGGATTCAATTAGTAAATGCGATTGCCTGATTATCATTTAATTTTTAATACATACAAACCATGAAAAAATTTATGACAAATCACGATAAAAAAGAATTAGAAAGCTTACTGAACAGGGCCGAAAAAGTTTTGTCTGTCATGGCTATCCTAGCCGCAATTGTAGTGGTAACAATAGTTATAACAGGGTATTAAAATTTTTTCAATAATTTGCGTCACATTTTGCAACATTTCATTACATTTGGACTATAATTCGATACGGTATCTGAAACTACCCGAGGTCTTACATTACAAATGCTCAAAAAAACGAGGTTCTAGCCAGTGATTTTGAGCTTTTTTTATGGCCAAAACTTCCGTAAATCGATCATAAAAAT
>Ga0209443_1001762_pt1 | contig 13262 bp, 26 predicted proteins | sample LauGreBMM110DCMD_2_FD_187571 | JGI IMG/M metagenome (GOLD analysis project Ga0209443, IMG submission 187571) | Freshwater lake microbial communities from Lake Michigan, USA - Su13.BD.MM110.DCMD (SPAdes) (version 2) | ecosystem: Environmental > Aquatic > Freshwater > Lake | place: Lake Michigan... | reverse complement strand
TCTATCTGCTGTTCTTCTTTTACGAACTTCATTATGTCTTCCACGGGTACAAGGCTGCCGTAAAGCCTGCCAAACTTTCCGTACTTGGAGTTCGTTTGATTGCAGCAGATCCGAACTATCCAGAACTTAAATACCTGCTTTCCTTTTGCCTCAAGTTCCTGTAATTTACTTTCATCGTATTCTAGGACTATGACCGCTACCTCCTGCCTGAGATCTTCCCATAGATCCTTACCTATGTTCTGAAATACATATTTAAACTCCTGATCGTACAGCCACCCAATCGCTTTCATTTCAGGCTTATTACTTCCCCTGTGGGCTGCCCTGCAAAATCACAAAGCCATCCATTCCATTCAAAGCGGATCTCCTTTTGTCGGCCGTAATATGAGGCAGCTAGCATTCTTATTTGCTTCTGTACTATCTCAATGTTTTGAAAGCTGCCTTTTCCCTGATTAACCCACTTAGACCATTCCCCGCTTGAAAGCCTGTAGCGGATTTCAAGAGAATAGTCTAGCTTTAATTTGGGCAGGGTTCTAGCCATTCCTTTCTTTGATAATTACTTCTAATCCTATAGCCTCACAGATCATTCGAAGGTTAAAAAGGCTTATAGATTCCCATCCATTTTCTACCTGATTGATTGGTGCATGGCTGATGCCTAGCTTTGCGCATAGTTGAAGCTGCGTGTATCCGCTTTTCTTTCTTGATTTCCTGATTAGTAGTCCTTCTTGTACGCTCATTTGGTTTGTTATTTCTTCAAATATAGGATTAAAATTAATATCCTATTTTTATAGGTGAATTTTGTCTAATCTGTACAGAATCCTGCTTGGCATCCGCTACCTGTTCCAAAGAAAAAATCCTGCTGCAAACCTATTGTTTTGATCTGCTCATAGGACATCTCCTTTTTCCAAGTTACTTTTTTTTCTTGATCTGCAAACCATTGCATCTTATTAGTTTCAATATCCCAATTTTTTCTAAGTTGTTGCACAGGTTTCCAAAAGCATCCAACACAGTTGCTATCTTCAGGAAAAATGATTCCGCTTTTTTGTGCCCATTGATAAATTGGGTAGTGAGTTATCTTATCTTCAATCAAAGGAAAATATCCTTCCCTCCATTCTATTTCTTCCCATCTATTTCTAGTTCCTCTTTTTCCTACTATTCCTTTGAATGATGTGCTTAATCTTTCTGCTCTTTCTTTTTCATCATATCGAAAGCCTACCCCCATCTTCACCTTATCATTTATATTTTTAAACCACCAATCAAAAATAGGCCTCATTTTCATTTCTGTAGTACAGAACCTCCATTGCTGATTTGGTAATCCTTTTCCTCCTGTAGCTTTTTTGTTTACCTGCTCAAAAGTTTTACCACTTACCCAGATAATTTCTTGACCTAATAACTGCTCAAGATCACGCATAGCATACAAGGTGAAATCACTTTCTGCTGTAGCTATAAAATCAATGCTTAATTTTTCAGATGCATATTTGACTATGCTTTGATCTTTTGGTTTGCAGTTTATATCCTCAATCCTAACCAATGAAAAAATATTAATATCAGTAGGGTAGTGAACTGCTAGGTAGGAAGATGTTTTGCCTCCGCTTAAGCTATTAATTGTTTTCATATCTAAAAAGGTAGCATTTTATAAATCCCCATTTGTATAAAATCCTCACCTTTTTTCACAATGCACTTTCTCACATTCAATTCAAATACCATTTTGTCGTTAAATCCGTACTTTTTCTGCGCCAAATCCAAAAGTAATTTGATTGGATTATCTAAATCACTAGCCGAATTGCTGAACCCAAAGAAAAATTCAATCCTTAGCATCTGATCTTCAGCAACTTTACCCGCAGGCATCCTGAGTAAGATCTCTTTTTCATACTTTTTGTATGCAGGAGTCTTAAATCTTTTGCCCTGCCATGCCAGATTTACGGATAGTGGCTTTTGATTTAGCTTGAATTGAATCATTTGCAGGCCTTATAAACAAAGTCCATTGCTATCGTAACCCCGGCTACAATAAAAATGAACCACAGGCCACAGTCAAAATCAAAAGTGATCAGCGCAAAGCAAGTCAGCAGCGTAGTCTGGATGCTAAATAGATCCTGCTTTTTAGGTGTTAGATTTTCAATTAGCTTTTTCATTTTTTTTATTGATTAAATATTGCCCCCATTGTAAACCCATTGCCTGCGCTATTCCTGGGAATGTTTTTGATCTTATTTTACCGTATTCGTTTTTACCATAAGATTGATAATACCACAAAGCCTGCCTTTTTATTTTACCTGTTTTCCCATCTACCCATTCTTTGAATTCCCCTTTTGAAGTATGGGTTACATTTTGATCAAATAAATTTGGCTCTTTATTGTGATAAAGTAAAGGTAGATTTTTAAGCCACAAGCAAGTACTTTTACAATATGGGTCACCAAAATAATAAGGTTGAATTACTTGATTTGGTTTTTTATATTTATTGCTCATTATTCCAATCGGATTTTCTATTGCTATATGCTGAATAGGCGCATTTGCTATTGCCATAAAAAAATCAATTCCTTCTTGTTGCCTACCATCCTTTCTCTTTTGTTCAAACCAAGCTGCACCGCTTACAGCTAGGTGAGTACATGGAGGAAAGGCTATCATGCAATCCCATCCTTGATTTATAATATCTAAAACATTCCCTTTAATATGCCATTCTGGATGTCCACCTGATTGATCTTGAATATCACATGAGAAAGCATCTAATCCCATTTTTCTAAATTCCTTTGTGACTGCTTGGCTTTCTTCACAAGCTAGTAGAATTTTCATATTAGCTGATCAAGGTTTCTATTTTCCTTGATTGATTCCAAAATAAACAGCTTCCAAATCTTATTTTTTGACTTCGCCCCTACTGTGACTTCATCTATATACCTGGTGCTGATCCTTAACTCCCTGCGCACATCCTTTTCAATGTCTTCGACCGGATACTCCCAAGGTTTTAAAATGCCTTGCTCTTGAAACTTATTAAACCAATTCCCGCCCCACTCGGATAGGTCTTTGCAATACCCGCTTTCCTTTGCGCTTTCATAGTTGTCTCTAAATATCTGCTTTCCAATCTCTATCCATTGCGCTATTTCTTCCTCTGTAGGTTCACGATCTACTCGATTCATTGCCTGTACCTCCTGTATGATTTGGCTCTGGTGGTGCGCATAGTATTGGTTGATCCATACGCTCACATTCTTTTCGTTAACATGGTAGAAGTCCCCGTACTGTCCACGCATCCCTGCGTGCAGAATGTAATCTACTCGGCTTTCATTCATCCATCCAAATCTTTTAAACAGATTGTTAAGGCAGTCAAGTAATTCATAGGCATCACTTTCTTTATATTCTTTGAATTGCTTTAATCCGCAAACAAATTCCATTTTTTGCAGGTGCTTCAAAATAATTTCTCTCATTGCTTTGATTTTTTAAGTTCTTCTTGATAGATTTTTGCAAAAATATTTTCCCTTGGGCTTTCTTTTTTTACAATCGGGTTTCCTCTTTTGACCCAATTAAAAAAATGTTCCTTTGCTAGCTTTTCATTTTCCTTAAAATCAGCTTTAAATATACATTCCTGCCTGAAGGTATTCAAATGATTTTTAACTTCATCCAAATCAGTTTTCCAATTTATAGCTAATCTTTCTAACCAAATCTTATTATTCCATAATTCTCTAAAAATCGCATTATGTGAATCCTCATTTACTTTATTTTCTTTTTCTTTAATTTCTTTTATTTCTTTTACTTTACTTTCTTTTAATTGCATTGCATCCGCATTGCCTTCGCTATGCGTTCGCATTGCATTCGCATCATTACTTTGATTCCAACGTTTCTTGGCTGATTCCCTAGCCTTTTCAGATCGTTCTTCTTTCATCTCCATCCTTTTCAAAAGACTTTCCGACCAAAAAAACTGATCATCAATACCGAATAAATCAAAATCATTTATTATCCTTTGGATGCTATCCTCTTGCGAATGCAATGCAAATGCAATGCTTTTGTAATGCGTTCGCATCCTGTGATCTGATTCATTCCTAAGCATCTCAACTAATGCCCAGAATAGGCCGTACCCTTCCCATCCCATCTCCATGCGTAGCTGAAGGATTTTAGGATCATCTTTCGCATTTGAATCGTGCGAAAAGTAATAAGCTTCTTTTTTCATATTAAATAAAAAAGCCCAACTGGTGGTAGTCAGTCGGGCGAGGTTATGGTTAACCTTTGGAATTATTCTAGCTACCACACTGGAATAATTCAATACTCAAATATAAAACTTTTTTCGATTATCCAACAAGATTCCTGCTTTTTAATTGGTTATAAATACAAGCATAGGATCTACCTAGTTCTAACGCAATCACCTTTGTAGGTATCCTGTCCTGCCACAGTTCAAAGATTCTTTTTTTGTCCTGGTCTGTTAGGTTTCTCCCTCTCATTTTGATAGGTAGTATTGAGCGATTCTCTTATCATTTACGGTGATCATGTCCGTGACTATATCTAGGCCTTCCTCCCTGATGTTAGCGATCCTAGCAGCAAGCCTAAAGCAGCCAAACATATTCAAGGCATCTAGCTGAGTTATTGATTTGCCATTTAATAGCCATCCTTTTATAAGCGCAGTTTGTGAGTCGGTCGATTTCATAGGGCTGATATAAATTTTTTACACTCATTTAGATTTGTGACAAATTCTTCTTCTGTGATCTCCTGATAATTTTCTTCCTTTAAGATATACTGCACATAGCGGATATTCTCTACCCGTATGCTAGGGAATAACTCAAGCGCAAAAATATTATCCATTCTGCTAGGGTAGTAGGTCACCGCTACGCATGTGCTTTTATCTAGCAGCTTGTAGTATGTGTACTTGCTGATAGTAAAGTAGGTAGAGAGGGTAAACTCCGCTTCTACTTCTACAGATTTGAGGGTTTTAATTGTTAGATTTTCCATTCGTTTTTTGGTTTTGGGGTTTAGGATAATTTAAGACCTAGCAAATAAAACAGCGCAAAGATTGGCGCAAATGCTAGGATCGTGTACAAGATTTTTGCTAGTATTTTCATGACTTTTTTTTAGGGTTGATATAATTGAATAGCCAAAACTAATAAATAGTTTAGAATATGCAATACTTTTTTACAAAAATTTTTCAATTAATTTTTTATCGGTAGCCTCCTTGACTAGATCGGCCACTAGCTTGAATTTTATTTCTAAATCTTCAGCGATTTCTTTTTTGGAGTAGCCCCAGCAGGACAAGGTTATCACCCGGTTCACTAATTCCCTCGGCATCTCATTAACTAGGTTTGCCCTTGGGTTATTTGTAGATACTTCTAAGATGTGATACAGGATATAATTAACTGAAGTTATCCGCACCCCCATGATCTCGGCTATCTCGTGCTTGGTATGACCTTGCGTGTATAGTTCCCGAACCAAAGGGACTAGGCTTTCATGCTTGCAAGCTGCCATATTTTCTCAAAGGTTTCATTGAACGGTAGCTTTTCATTTTGACAGGTAGACTTCACCCCCTTCGGGGCTAGGTCTCCAGGTCGCTGTATAAATTTTCCTAGGTATAGGTATGGCTTCATTTTATTTGTAGGTTAAAATTTTCAATAATTCTAGCACCAAATACGGTCTCACCTTTTTTGATCGCTTCTTTGATCGCCATCTTGTCTGCCGTTACTACGGTCTTGGCATTTTGAAACGAACTAGGCAGGGCTTCTACAACATCTACTTCGACCGCCTCGGATCTTCTTAGCGAGATCTTGAATAGTGGACTTTCTATCTTTTCGATTCCGCTTATTAGCATGGCCTTCTTAAGGCTTTCGGTTAACCATGTAACCTTCTTATCCCTGCTTTCTTTCATGGCTTTGAGTCGCTTAATTTCAGCATCTATCTGGTCGCTTTCTCCTTGGTAATTGCTGATCACCTTGGCATAGTTGATGCCTTTGATCTGTAGTTGCTCCTGATTGATTAGCAGTTCAGCTTCTAGTTCAGGTGTGAGTTCTTCTGTTTCAAGAAGCGCAGCCAAATACTGCGCCTCGTTGGTGATTTCGTATAGGTTCATAGTAGCCCGTCAAGTATTTCTGTTTGATCTTTGGTTAACGTGTATTTTTTTAGTGCCTCCTTGGCTGTCTTTTGCTGCTCTGGAGTTCCGTTTAAGTACTGAACTATCCCTGCAAATTGCTGCTCTGTAGGTAATACTTTAGCAGGTGCAGGTGCTTGCCTTACCGGTCGCATTGCTGCCTCGGCATCGTCATCACTTATTGCTAGGTTTAGAACGCTTGTTATTGCGTACCGCCTTGCATAGCTGATTGCAGACCCTTGCGCCTGTGGATCGTTCTGCCTTACTACCTGTAGTGTGTAGGTAGCTGATATAAACTCCCCGCTTTCTGCATGGATAAGCATCGTGGTAAGCCCGTCCCCATTTGGGAATTGGCTAAGGATTAGCCCTGCCTTTTCCAAAGGTTCTGCGACCTCTGTAATGATATGCGGAAGGCTTGCATAGTTAGACTTGAAAAACGGGTTCTTAGCGTCCTTACTGATTCTGCCTACCATAGCGTGAAACTTGGCTAGGCCTTGGGTTAGGTTCTGAATACTTTCTGATTTTTGCATTTGTTTTTTGGTTTGGTTTGTTAATAGTTTCTTTCAATCTCTAATTCTAGTGCTTCCATTATTGCAGGAGTAGGGATAACATCGAAGCCATGTTCATAAGATACAAGGCTTTGCGTGTGATCTATCTTGACCTCAATTTCTCCATAGGCAGGAGTCCATTCGCTTTCTTCTTCACCAAAGGATTCGATTGTGTAGTCACCGATCCACAGGTAGTCTTGACCTTCATGGGTGAATGTGATTTCTTTGTCAAAGTAATTTTCTGAGTCATTCATTGGTTTTTAGGGGTTTGTTTCTACAAAGAAACGAATAAATAAATTAGAATAAAAAACATTTTAGAAAATATTTTCAACAAAAAGTGAGATTTTTTTTAAACCTAGTTTTTAAACCCTATAACTTGCAACAAAAACAATGGAAGAAAGCGATATCATTAACCCGTTCGGCTTTGGAAAAGCATCCAGGGTGATAGACGAAAACCGCAAGCCCTTGGAGTGGTGGATAGAATACGTTTCTATAAATCAAGCCATAGCTGAGAATGAATTTTACATCTTGTTTGAAGATGGTTGCCTAGTCAAGAAGGGTAGATCTAAATTTAGATCAAGTCAGTACCTCAAAGGGGATAGGTTCAGATCCTTTGCGGAGTGTCATCAACCCATAACGTAAAACAGGCTTTACAAAAAGGCTGTTAAATGTGAATTATACTGCACATTAAGAAATGATTTTATATCTAATGACATATAAATCAGGCAAAAGTGCGACAAAGTGCCTAAATGCATATAATCATGCCAGACATCACAATGTGTTCAGGGGCAGGCTGCCCTCTAAAAAATGATTGCTACAGGTTCACCGCTAACCCTAGTGAATATCAGTCATATTTCATGAGCCCACCTTTTCAAGGTGACAAGTGTGAAATGTATTGGGACGATAGTCACTCTAAAATTTGGAATCAGCTTCAGGATATTGTGAAAAAAAAGTAGACTTTTTGTAAAAATTTATGCAGTTATTCGGAAAAAATCCGAATTAGTCTAGTTGCCCTTCCTGATCTAGGTGCAGCAGTTCGTCCCTGATCTCTTGGTAGCTTCCCCTAATAAGGCAAGAAGTTTTATCAAAAAAAGAAATCACCTGAATATCGTGTACTAATTCCTGCACATAGGCGATGTCCTCCACCCTTACCATACGCCTAACAAATTCATGCTTAACCTCTAGGCCTAGTTCTTTCCAATCCATAGTGCTATCGCCAAGCATGACATCTATCTCGATCCACATACTAAAACAGCTTTTTTGATACCCCGATTTGATGCGTTCTTTGTAGGGGGTTAAATTGATATTCAAATAAATATTTGTTATCCAAGTAGGTAGCTTTTGCGCTTGGCTGAAGCAGAGAATTAATCCCTGCGCCTAAATAAATTCCCTTCGGTTTCTGAACGATTGTTTCTGTTTTGGTTTCGGTTATATTATTCGTGACCACAGGTATCTTAAAATCGTTTGTGGAGGTCATTTTCAGGACTTCTCCAAGGACTTCACCGCTTATATGGGTACTTCCATACCTGCTGGGAATGGAGGCCTTAAACAGGCTAATTTGAGGCTTATAATTTACAAGGATTGTATCCCTAATAACTTCTGTTTTTATCTTTGTTTTAGACACATAAACCGTATCCACTACACGAGTGTAAATTGTGTCCGTTTCTACCCTTGTTTCTGTTTTGTAAAAGGTTTCTGCTTCAGGCTTTGGGTAGACTATAAACGCAAGGATCACCCCTGCTAAAAAAGACAGGGTAGCAATTCTTATTTTCTGATCGTCTGTAAAAAAGTTCATTTGTCTAAGTCTATGTTTTCTTCTATAGTCAAGTCGCGCAAATACTTTCGGCACTCTTTGTAAACCTCATACTGATAATCAGGCAAATCTTCGTATTTCATCTTAGCCCTTAGCCATTGATCCATCTCCCAAAGAACGCTGCGCATCTTTGCTCCCTCTATAGCGTTGCCCCATTCGTGGTTTTCTTCAGGCAGGTTAAATTCTAGTATTGCTTTCATAACGGGAATTTGTGTGAATCAATTAGTACTTCATAGCTGCTAGATCCGTTGATTGCGTTTATACATCCGTGCAAGGTTAGAATCCTTCCCCCGATCGGTTTAATAGGTGCTCCTCTTTCAACGTGCCACCCCTGTGACCCATCCCCATACTCTTCTTTGTATGTCCCTATAATAGCAAGATGAATCTGCTTTTGCTGTAATTCATAGCATCGCTTGCCTTGGTTGTATTGGACAGCATCCCGCACATCGTTTCGGCTTGAGTTTTCGTGTATGTGGCCCATAATAAAGATGTCCATATTTTCGTAAGATTCCAAGGCTCTTGTTAAATTGATTGCGCCCTTTGTAACTATTCCCCCGCCCCCTGATCCGTGAAAGTATTTAAGGGTTTTAGACATTTGAGTGTTGCCTAAAATTTGATATCTAAGCACAAGCCATCCACCGTAGCCACCTGTGTAAACGCTGCTTTTGGTTTTGTAGTTTAGCAAGTCAACGAACCTTTGAAGTATGTCTGTTTCTTGGTATTTGATTATCCCTGTTTCGTGATTACCGTAACCAATCACAGTTAATATACTTGCGTAAGGGCTAAACCAATCGACCGCAGTTTCTACGATAGAGTCTAAGTATTTTGCGTTATTATGCTCAGGTAAAATATCGCTTTTGTTTCCTCTTTTATCCCCTTTCCCTTGCATTAAACAGAAAAGGTCTCCATTGATGAAGACCGGTATATTTTGCTCTAAGCAATAATCCAAATGACGCTTAAGCATCTTTCGGTCACATTTTGGATTGTCCCAGTGAATGTCTGAAAGCAAAGCAATTCTGTTTTCTTCCTTGCTTAAATTTAAGGAGTGAAGATTTTTTGCAATCTTAGTAAGTTGCATTTTGGTTTGTTTAGGTTATTTGACAAAATTGCCAAACTTAGAAAGTATTGTATCGGGTGAAAAAACTAACACTAGCCCTGCACCGATACCATAAACCGCATCCGCCCAAAGTACTTCTTTTACAAATACAGAAGCAATACTAGCTAGGATTATCACTATCCCTAGCGTTGTGGTCTTCCATTGCTTTACATTGTTTATAATCTTGCTCATGCGTCTCTGTATTCTGCCCTAGCATCGAAGCACGGGCAGGCCTTATTCTGATTAGGGAAGTCTCTGTGGCCCTGTATGATTAGGCTTTTGTTATCGCTCCATTCTTTGACCTCAGCTATACAGTCAAGGATCGCTTTCTTTTGCGCAGGGGTTCTATTGTCTAATGGCTTACCCGCTTTGGTGATCCCTCCAATATAGCTGATGTGAACGCTTATAGAATTAAAGCCTTTCACCCCGTTTGCAATACTATCAAAAGGCAGCAATCGGTTAATAGTGCCGTTTGGTTCTATCAGCAAATGATAGCCAGGTGACTTCCATCCCAAAGAGTCTTTCCAATATCTTAGAATAGCTGCCACGGTAGCTGTAGGCTGTGAAGCTGTGCAATGAATAGCGATGTATTTAATTTGTCTTTTCATCTTCCTTGACCCCTGTATTTTTTAGGCTTGTTTAATGCTTTTGAATAGCTTTTTTTTGCGTACCCGTTTCTTCTTTTGCCAAAGGTAATTTTGATCTGAGCGACTGCCTTAGCTTTTGCCATTGTGTTGATTCTTTTTTCTTTCGTTACTTATTTTATAAACTAAGTAAACGATCGACAGGATCGAAATAATCAAAGTGAAAATCACATTCACAAATTGAAGACCTGCTATAGTGGTCACGTTTGCAAATATTGCTATTAAGGTAGATGGTATGCCAACAGCATCTTTTTCGATCATTGTCATGGTTAAGCGATTACAGGGATTTCACAAAAGTTTAAAGGCATTGGAGCAGTAATCTGTATAGCGATTGATACACCGGCTGTAAAGTCATCAAAGCGTTCCTGAAAGAATTCAACAGAGGCATTAGGCGCAGTATTAAAGGTATAATCATCGTCAAGTTTTAATTTTCCTAGCACATCCAAAGACACAAGCATCTGATCACTTTGAATCTGTAGCCTGTTGCTTTTATCTTCAGTAAGTAGATCCGCAAAAAGCAGCACTAGATCATAGCGCATTGTAGTACCGTTGTAAAACGAAGGTCTCACAACCGTCCAAAGTACAGGGTATTCTATTTCGCCTCCATTATCTACATAATCGTAGATGTCACCCTCTCCGAATGTTCGGATCATCGGGTGCGCTTCTTGGATCGCTTTTAGCTTTTTTACTAGGTCGACTAGAGTCATCTTGTTTGCTTAAATATTCCTTGAGTTTTTTTTCATTCTTAGAATAAGCCATGTTTTAGAATGGTTTTTTATATCTGTTCCCTTGGTATCTTTCTGAATAAGGTCTGTAGTCTTCATAATCCCCACGGCCTAAATTGATAGCCACCTTATACTGATTGCTCACAGGCTGAATAGTGGTTACATCGCTGCCTGGATTCAAGTATTCAGGATAGAGTGTGTTGTTTGCAGTCAGGTAATTGATTGACCGTTCTGCGTACCATTCAGCATATCCCTTGTAGTATTGGCTGATGCTTTGAAGTTCTGCAAATGTAGGCTCTGTGATGTTCTCGCTCTTGCGTTTTACCACTCCTTTGTTTACGAACTTGTACTGCATCGCCATCGGCAACTCACCTAGCACATAATTAAAAAGGGTATCTGTTAGATAGCTATCTAGTAAAGTTTTATAGACTGCATTCCCTCCGCTAGTAATCGTACCCGCTAGGATCAAAGATAGGATCTTGTCATATAGCGCAGTCCCGCAGATAGGGTGAATATACCTGTCCTGCGTCATCTTAATTACTTGAGTGACATTCTTAAGGTCTATGTTAGCACTTGCTACCGTAAAGTCTTTGAAAGACTGCTCGGAAATCATTAATACATTTGCGCTCATCGGCTTGTTTTTTCTACTACTACATTACGTTTCCACTCGTGTCGGCAATACGGGGTTCTTACCTTTGTGTTTGGGTTAGTATACCAACCTCCGCAAAGCTGAAATACAGAGTAGCCTAATTGATTAGAAATATTTTGAATTTCTTCACGATTAAAAAGCATTTTACCATTAAATAGTTTTTCGCACAAAGGCCGAGATTTTGAGCCTGGAAGTAGTGCAGGTATGCCCGGTCTTTCTTCATAGCTGTATAGCACCTTAAAAGAAGTCACAGGGGTTAGCCTCTTGATTGCTGCCTGTCCCGTGCTAGTTATCTTGCGAGTGACTAGACCCGTTTGGCTAATCTTTTCCGTGATCACGTTATCGTCAATCAAAGTATTGATCCGCTCAATAACTGCGCTTTCTTCTATGCCTACTGCCTTGGCGATCTGTGGGATAGTTGCGTTTATATCCTTTTGGATTTCGCCTACAATCTTTCTTTGAATCTCATTCAATTGATACTCTGCAAATAGTTCTTGTTTTGTAAATTCGTCACCACTTGAAAAGGTCATCTTTGAAGTTTCAATAATTTTAAAACCGTCTTTGGATACCCCTTTGCCTTCAAATAGGCTGAGTATTTCATCGTCTTTTTGATTGTGGCTGCAAGATAAATGCAAGGTTTCTACTGTAGTCGGAGCAGGCTCATTTCCTATGTTCTCAGGAGTCACGATATCGTTCTTTGAAGGCAATCCAATCAAGCTGCGAAGTTCGTTTACATCCATGCTTTCCACTACCTTGGTAGCAATCAATGGCGATAGGCTATTCAAAGAGTTAATGATGTCCTGCGCTCCTGCTGTTTCTTTCTTTTCAATAGGTGCAAGCCCTAGCTTTTCTCGGATCTCGTCCTGCGTCATGTTAGCCGAAATTATTGCTTCGCTAAATTCAAAGCTAATTGGCTCGGTAGGTTTTAATTCAAGATCCGCTATAATATCGTTAAACTTAAAAAGGTAATTAACCGTTTCTTCAATCGCTCTTTGCTTTGCATTCACATAGGTGTTCTGGAATAGCTGGTAGGCATCCCGCATTTCGCTCCTGCCTCCTAGCTGCCCTTCAGTTTTGATGCCGAATAGCATAGGGCTAGTGATCTTGTGACCGCTGAAAATTTCAGTTTGTACCGTCAAGTTCAAAAGGTCAAAGTGCTTGTCTAATTCCGTGCCTGATAGGTCAATTATAGAAGGCTCGTTCTCCTTACTATCGTTAAACGCTAGCATGAATTTACCTGCGTTCTTACTTCCGCTAAATTTGTTTTGGAATTGTCGCTCTATTCTGTCTTCTTCCTCTTGACTTACCTTCCCTCCGTTTAAGTTAATCAGCTTACTAGAGAACATCCCGTTGTTAATCGTGTTCAAATGGTACTCACCTATGCTGATATCAAGTTCAATGTAGCTGATAGCCCCACGGTAATCAGGCAAAGAGTAGGTATTTACCCCTGCACGGTATTCTTTGAAGTAAAGTATCTGCGATCCCGTAGGATTGTTGGGATCAAATGCTGGGTAAGTCTCGTAGTCTGGCCGAGGGTTTACGTTATCGTTCTTCAGCCAGTTGTCAGATACATAAAACTCGCTATTATCTGCATTCGTTCTTACCTTATAATAGTCAACGTGATAGAGTTCTGCGATCTCGCCTGTGGCCTTTGTCCATATCACCTGTAGATAGTACCCCCCGAAGATAGTTAAGTCCGTCACGAGCTTATTAGTGACCTCATTTAGGCTTTCTTCCT
>Ga0209443_1001760_pt1 | contig 13265 bp, 7 predicted proteins | sample LauGreBMM110DCMD_2_FD_187571 | JGI IMG/M metagenome (GOLD analysis project Ga0209443, IMG submission 187571) | Freshwater lake microbial communities from Lake Michigan, USA - Su13.BD.MM110.DCMD (SPAdes) (version 2) | ecosystem: Environmental > Aquatic > Freshwater > Lake | place: Lake Michigan... | reverse complement strand
AATGGCGAAAATGCCACTGTTTTTAGTTCTTACGACAAAAGCACTACGGATTTGCATTTTAAATGGATGAAGGAATATGGTATCGATGGGGTTTTTATGCAACGTTTTTTTGGAGTTGCAAGAGCTAATAAAGAACTTAATAAACCCCAAGATATAATTTTAAAAAATGCTTTGCAGGCCGCAAATGAGAATACTAGGGCTATCGCCGTAATGTATGATTTATCGGGTTTAAAATCAAAAGGGGAAGATTGTTCCGCCATAATTGAAGACTGGAAGATGCTGGTGGATCAACTTAAAATCACCAATCAAGGAAAAAATCAAAATTACCTTTTTCATAACGGCAAACCATTAGTGGCTATTTGGGGGGTTGGATTTCCCGACCGTCCATATGAAACAAGAAAAATAGGAATTAATGTTTTAATAGATTTTCTTAAAAACGATCCTGTTTATGGAGGCTGTTCTGTTTTATTGGGTGTTCCCACTTATTTTAGAGAATTAAACAAAGATTGTCTGCCGGATCCATATTTGCATGAGATTATTGCATCAGTAGATATTGTTATGCCTTGGATGGTGCAACGATTTACACCATTGGTTCACAATATAAAAGATCATTTAAGAGATCATATCATACAAGATATTAAATGGACAAAAGAGCACCGCGTTGATTATGTCCCAGTAATTTACCCGGGTTTTAGTTGGCGGAATTTATCTCTAGCCAAACCAGAACTAGCCCGATATACCGCTTATGATGCTATCCCAAGATTAGGGGGTAAATTTTATTGGGATCAAATGACCGCTTCCATTGAGGCTGGAGCCAAAATGATTTATGTGGCCATGTTTGATGAAATTGATGAAGGTACTGCCATATTTAAAGTTTCTAATACACCTCCCAATAGTGATCAATCCCATTTTGTTAGTAATGGGGGTCTCCCTTCAGATCATTATTTATGGCTAACGGGACAAGGAGCAAAAATGTTGCGAAGAGAAATTCCGCTACAACAAGAAATACCCATTAGAAAGTAGTATTGTTTATTAAGATTATACTTTCACTCTTGCCTGTTTTGGGTTGTCATAGTTTTTTTAGGAGTTGTCCTTTAAAAATAAATGGAATACCTACTGATTTATAGGCCTACCCCTTTTAAAAATAAAAGTAGGTGTCTAAAAAAAACAAACTATTTTTTATTGATTTACTTTTTTTTGATTAGTATATTTGAAATTAATTAAAAATTAATGAATAATTAATGTTTACATGTTTAATTTGTTTAATAAACTTCTAACTATATAAATAACTAAAAAAAAACAATTATGAAAAAAATTACAATTTTTACATCCTTCTTTACGCTTTTATTAGCTTGCAGTTTGTATTCTCAAGAAACAGTATGGGTTGCTGCTCCCAGTAACAGACTTACTAAAGATGGTTTAAGTGAAGCTACTGCTTATGACAGTTTTGCTAGAGCTCTATTTGATATAAATACCGCAGGCGATGTATTAAGGGTTGTGGGAACTGTTGCTGCTGGATCTCAAAATTTAAGTGTAACAAGTACAATAATTGGAGCAGAATCAATCAATAAAAATTTTCAATACACCATAGAAGGTGATTTGGGAGGATCAACTTTAACTGGTACTGCTGGTTCTGTAAGAATGTTTACAATCAACGCAGCTTCAGCTGGTCAAGATGTAACTTTTAAAAATATCAAATTTACAGGGGCGACTGGCTCTACAGGACTAGGAGGAGGTGTATTCTATAGTAATCAGCCTGGTGTTTATGTAACTTTTGAAAATTGTAGGTTTGAAGGTAATTCTGTGGCGTCATCCGTTACACAGGGTGGTGGTGCTCTTCGCCTTGAAGGTTCTACTGTAACTATTACGGATTGCCTTTTTAAAGAAAATCAAGCCCTACAAATGGGAGGGGCTATTGCTATTACTGTTGGATCTCTTACAATGAATACGTGTACTTTTTATAAAAACAGTACATCAACAACAAATCAAGCATATGGAGCAGGTGTTTTGTATGTTAATGGAGCTGCTACTACTGTTACTGTGGATCACTGCACCTTTTTTGAAAATAATATAGGACATCCCAATCAAGATTATGGGGGAGCAATTAGATCTGATAACGGGAATACTACCATAACAAATTCTTTATTTTATAATAATAAAGTGAAAAATACGGATGGTACCCTAGGTGGCCCATCAGATTGGGGTGGCGCGACAGCTGGCACACAAAAATTTATGAAATCTATAGGGCAGTGGATAACTAATAACATAGATGTTAGAACAAATTTTATTTCATTTGTAAAATCCTCTACTAATCCACTCGAAGTAGCTGCTAATTTAGCCTCTTCCAATTTGACCTATAATGATGTACTTGGTAAAGTTACCTATAATGCTCCAACTACTGCTGGCGAAAATTCACCAATAGGTTTTGTATCTTCTAGTGTCGATGCAGGCGCATGGCAATCGGGTTTAAATTTATCGGTAAAAGACAATGAATTTGCTGCTAATTTTTCTGTTTCTTACAATTCTAAAACAAAAAACATAAGAGTACTGCGTTCCAATGAGGATTCGACTTCTTTAGAAATATATAATTTAATGGGAAGCAAAGTAATCTCGCTTACAAACGCGAGCAAAGAAGAAAACATCAATGCAAGTGCGTTACAATCTGGAGTTTATATTTTAGTTATTAAAGGTTCAGAAAATAAATCTTTTGCTAAAAAGTTGGTAATAAATTAATTAGGCACTATTAAGTAATTTGCAAGTACAGGGTATAGTTTAATAAACCTGCCTTGTAATTATTAACATACAATTGATGTTTTAATAGGTATTGAAATATCACTATGATTAAAATAATAAGTATTATGATAAAAATTAAATGGTGTTTGTTCTTATTCTTGTATCCACTTCTAATTTTTTCCCAGGATAAAATTATCAAAGGGAAAGTGGTTGATAATTTTGGTTTAGGCATACCAGGTGTAACAGTTATGCTTAAGGATTCAAATAATGCAACAACAACAGATTTAGATGGAACCTATTCAATAGCAGCCGGAAAAATTAAAAATGGAGTTTTGGTTTTTAGTTACCTTGGATATACCTCTAAAAATATGATTTTTAATAATCAAACCAATACCATTAATGTGTCCTTGTTAGAAACGGAAGAACAACTCGATGAAGTGGTCGTTACCGCTTTAGGTATTAAACGAGAAAAAAAATCGTTATCCTACGCTACCCAAACTATCGATACCCAAGATATGACAGAAGCTAGGTCTACCAATTTTTTAAATGCGCTATCGGGAAAAGCGGCGGGGGTTCAAATTGTAAAATCAGGCACTCCTACAGGATCAAATAGGGTAGTGATTAGAGGAATTACATCAGTAACAGGAAATAATCAGCCTTTGTATGTGATTGATGGCATTTCTCTTGATAGTGGCCAGGGCGATGGTTCCGTTTCCGTTTGGAATGGTGGTGGTAATAATACCGCTGTATCTGACATTGACTATGGTAGCCCATTATCTCATATTAATCCAGACGATATAGAGAACATAGAAATCTTAAAAGGACCAAATGCCGCTGCGCTATACGGTTCGAGAGCGTCAAATGGGGTGATTTTGATAACAACCAAAAAGGGTAAAACCAATAGTAGTTTAGGCGTATCCATCAATTCAAATTCATCCTTTACGAGCAATAGAGAATATCCATATTACCAATATGTTTATGGTTCAGGAAGTGGTGGTAGATTAGTAACTAGTGCTGCTGCTATTGATCCAGTCACCGGCTTACCTAGTGTAGCAGGGATTACTAACACTAGGGCTTATGGAGCTCTAATGTTAGGACAAGATATTTTGGGCTATACTGGAACACCGTCAAAATATCTTCCAAAACCTAATAATATTAAGGAGTTATATCAAATAGGATTTGTAAAAACTAATAGTTTTGCCATTGATAAAGGCGGAGATCAAGGTTCTTTCAGACTCTCTTTTGCCAATACTTCTGGAGACCATGTTATGGAAAATATGGAAGTACAGAATAGAAACAACTTAACCTTTAGAGGATCTCAAAAAATTTCAAATAAGCTTTCAACTGACATGAGTGTTCTTTACACCAATAATAAAGTAAAAAACCGGATGTACCAAAATGGAAGCGAACGGAATCCCGCAAATAATTATATGTACATGTTACCTGATATGGGTAGTGATAATTTACTTCCTTATTTAACGGATAATAATGTGGCATATGCCTCCCCAGGAAACGGTCCATTTAAAAACCCCTATTGGAACTTATATGAAAATAGTAATCAAGATGAGGCAAATAATTTAATTGGAAATGTTACTTTAAAATGGGATATTACAAAGGCACTTAGTCTTAAATCAAAAGTTAATGGTGCAGTAAATCTTGTAGAGGGCGAAGAGTTTAATAATATGGGAGCAGCATATGATCCAGATGGTTTTTATAGAACATTTAATAACCAAACCCAAAACTGGAATTATGAAGCTATTTTAAATTACAATAAGAAAATTAAAGATTTTTCTATTGTTGCTTTAATAGGGGCCAATAGGTTTGATTTGTCCTCTTCTCAAAGACAAACAAGAATAAACAGCTTGTTAGTTCGCGATGTAATTAGTTTGTCGAATTCTAATGGTATTCCAGAAGTAACAGAAATAGATGCTAGAAAAAGGGTAAATTCAGCGTTTAGTTCGCTTTCCCTAGGCTACAAAAACACCTATTTTATGGATGTAACGGCTAGAAACGATTGGTCTTCCACTTTACCTAGCAAAAATAACTCCTATTTTTATCCTTCTATAGGCGGAAGCTTTATTTTTTCAGAATTGATACCAAAAAATGATATCCTGACTTATGGAAAAATAAGGGCTTCGTATGCACAAGTTGGAAATGATACCAAACCCTATAATACGATAACAAACTATCAATATGGAGGACTGTTCAACAATTCAGCATGGTTAGCATTACAGACAACAAGAAACAATTCAAATCTTAAGCCTGAATTAACTTCTTCTAATGAATTTGGTATCGAAACACGCCTTTTTAAAAATAGAGTTTCTTTGAGCGCAACCTATTATGAATCCTCTACAATTAATCAAATTATTGCCGCTCAGACTTCATCAACAAGCGGTTTTTCTAATCAATTTTTCAATGCAGGTGAAATACAGAGTAAAGGTATGGAGGTTGTGTTTTCTGGAAAAATAATAGATAATTCTTTTAAATGGGCTGTCGATTTGAATTGGTCCAAAAGTGAATCTTTAGTCGTTTCATTAATTGATGGTGTAGATCGTTTGTCATTAAGAACATGGTTTAATGTGAACGTTTTTGCCGAAGTAGGGAAGCCATTAGGAGAATTAAGAGGTACTATTCAAGCAAGAGATCCAGAAACAGGCATACCATTAGTAAAGCCAAATGGTAAGGTTGAATGGACGACAAATGGAGTGCTAGGGAATGCACAACCTGATTGGATAGGGGGGTTGAAAAATTCGTTTAGTTATAAAGGTTTTGCTATAAATGTACTTTTAGATGCGAAAATCGGAGGTGATATGTATTCTGGTACAATGCTAAAGACTGTAAATCAAGGAGCTCATGCAGACACTTATGCTGGTAGAGACGAATTTTTATTTTCAAGCGTTATTATGGGTGAGACCAACGATGAACGAAGCGGGAATGGACTTTACGGAAATACTTATGCGGATATAGATCGTATTAAAGGAAGACAGTATGCCGGAGCAGCGATTTCAACCACTGACGCAAATGGTAATTTAGTTGCGCTTCGTGATGCAAATGGAAACATAGTATATTCGAAAGCATGGATAAGTCCTCAGGAGTATGGCTTTGATGGATTGCAAGATCAGCAGCGTTTTACTTATGACGCTTCTTATATTAAACTACGAGAAGTAACAATAGGCTATACTTTACCCAATAAATTTTTAAAGGATACGCCTTTTAAACGAGCTAAATTTTCTATAGTAGGGCGAGATTTATGGACCATTTATAGAAATACACCTCAAGGGATAGATCCAGAAGCAGGAACAACTTCAGGGAATGGTCAAGGAATTGAATATGGTTCATTTTTGCCAACACGAACCCTCGGAATAAATATTAACCTAGGATTTTAATTAGAACAAAATGAAAAAAAATAAATATATAAGCAAAGTGTTTTTTGTAGCTTTTTTAGCAATCGTGATGTTTTCGTGTACTGATGGTTTTGAAGACATGAATAAAAATCCAAATAATTTTAATGTTGCAACACCAGAAGCCTTGCTTGCGGGTGCTGTAAAGAGCACTGTAGATCTTGTAGGTGGTGAGATGAATGATCAAATGTATAATAATTATGCCAGTTACTATGGTGGTAAAGGAGGTCAATTTCCCAAGTTTTTTTATACAGACACTGGTGTAGATCAATATTGGAGACGTTTTTATGTAAATATACTCAAGAATACTCAAGAAATAATTGATAATTATTCTGAGGATCCAAAATATGCAAACCGCGTGCACATTGCTAAAATTTGGAAAAGTTATGTTTATTCTGTGCTAGTTTCTACTTTTGGTCCAGTTCCTTATGTAGATGCTTTAGGATCAAATACTACTACAACTTACACGAGCGAGGAAGCTATTTATATTGCAATATTAGACATGTTAAAAGCTGCGGGTGACGGTATTACTGTAACGGGGGATAAATTAACTACCGATCCCGTATTTAATGGTAACAATCTGATGTGGAAAAAATTTGCAAACACTTTGCGTTTAAAAATTTCATTGCGAATATCGGAAGGTTTTCCAACATTAGCACAAAATCACGGCCCTGAAGTTATGGCCAATGAAGCTGGACTAATTTCTTCCAATACAGAGAACATTTCCATGAAATGGGAAACTATTTTAGAGAATTGGTCGTTTAATTACAATCGTTATGTGAATATAGTAGCACAGGAGGATGTAGTTCCATTTGTGAATTTTCACTACATATTGAATATGAAAACATACTATGATCCAAGATTAAAAGTTGTAGCTGAACCATCAACTAATCCCATTACCATCAAAGATACGCTCTTTAAGTCTGGATCTACTAACGGACAAAGAGTGGTTGTTCAATATAAGCTTCCTTATTTTGGAAGGCCTATTGGAGGTACAGTATCTCTTTCAGACTGGAATTTAAATCCTAGTAAAAACATTTTGAACGGTATAGCAAACAACCGATATAGTAAGCCGAGTAAGTTATTATTTATGGCACAAGACATGAAATTTTATATTGCAACTTACGCCGAGCTCAATTTCATGCTAGCCGAAGCTAAATTAAAAGGATGGGGCGGGAGTAGAACAGCAGAGCAGTATTACTATGCAGGGATAGACGCTTCATTTCAACAATATGGAGTTTCTTCTGGGGTTGCAGTATATAAAGCAAGGGATGGTGTTAAATGGGGGACTTCTAGTATAGGAGATAGAGACTTGTTTGGTATTGTAACCAGTGGTGTCTCAGCGGATCCTATGGACAAGATTGCCAGACAACTTTGGTTAACTTCATATAATCAAGGTCATGATGTGTGGTGTTTACAAAAACGCACCAGACTCTTGCCATTGATACCAAATTTTAGCCCTGACACATCCTATGGAATTGAATTAGCTGATATCCCTGAAAGAATGGTTTATCCAATTTCTGAAATTGGTTTAAATAATGCAGGTTATGAAGCAGCCATCCAGGCTTTAGGAGGAAATCAAATGAGTACTCCATTGAGAATGAATAAAGCCCCCCTATTTACATCAGATTATTGGAATTCTCTACCGGCAGAATTTAATCAAGAATTTGCTCGTAAGTTTTATGGGGAATCGGAGGATGATCTTAGGACAGCAGGAATAACGTATACAATAATAAGAATATTGTAGTAATAATAAAAATAATTATCATGAAAATTTTAAAAAAAAGTCCATTATTAGTAATAGTATTGCTTTTTCTTTCTTGTACAGAAGATAAAGCCATCTTACTAGAAGATAATATATATAGTCAACCAATTCCTATTGTACCCGTTATTACGAATTACACCGTTGGTGCTATTTATACCAAATTCATTAGAAATCCTCTCACAATTGAAACGCCTTCAATAGGAATATATGATGGAGATATTGGGGATCCAATAACGTATTCAAATCATGTTGTACAAGCCCAAACAGCCGGTGTCGATTTCTTTATATTTGGCTTAAGGTCTTCTAATGTTATGGCAAGTTATAATATAGACAAGACATTCATAGATAATTTGCAAATGGCTCCAAATTCCGGTGACATGAAATTTGCTTTTAGTTATAATTTTGCTAACATGGGATTAAGTAAAACTAGTACAATTGAGACTAGGGGTTTAGTACCCACTTTTTTAAATGATTTTAGGTTAATGTTGCCTTATTTCCAAAGATCTAATTATATGAAGATTAATGGTAAAGCAGTAGTTTATATGAGCAATAGTTTTAATTTGTTTTCAAATGACAATCCTTTACTATATCAACAATTAAGGTCTCAAATGTCTGCGTTAGGGGTTGAATTGTATTTGATAGGTATGCAATTAGAATGGACACCTACCTTGAGATTCTTTGGTGATCAAGTTACTGGAAAAGATAATAGATTTAAAGGTTGTGTCGATGCTTTAACCTTTACTAATTATGCTAATATTGAATTTGTTTTTTATGACAGGCTACTGTTTTTTCACAAATATGTTGATCTAGCTTGGAGCTACCATAAAGAAACATTAGCTGAACACCAAATCGAATTTGTACCTACTATTTCCCCATCCTATAATCCTAAAATTAATAATGTATCCAGTACAAATTATATTATTGCAAAAAATGCAGATTGGTTTAAAGCGAATTGCAATATTGCCAGAAGAGCATCAGGAGCCAGCAAATTAGTTTTAATAGATTCTTTCAACAATTGGAATTTAGATACACAAATAGAATCTGCGACTACGTATGGAGAGGATTACCTCAGAATTCTTAGGGGAGAATTCAAATTATAATAAAAGATACACCAAGTATTGAATTATTAAAAAAAGAGTCAAATCAAATTTTAATTAATTTGATTTGACTTCTTATAAAGTAGTTATGAATACGAAAGGGGCATAACCAAAAAATGGTTGCAAAGATTAATGATGATATGTAACCAGATTGAAAACCAATAGGCAAACCAATTAAATATAACCTTTAAAAAATAATACCCATCGATAAATGAAAAAATTGGCAATTATAATTGGATTATTTGGATGCATATATTTTGGCTTCGGTCAAAAAATTAATAGCAATAATACGGCTAAGGAAATAGCAAATAATACAAATAAAAAGAAGATTCCATCAAATAACTCCATAATTGGAAAAGTATTATGCGGTTATCAAGGTTGGTTTAATGCACAAAATGATGGTGCCGATTTAGGTTGGAAACATTACAATGGTAAACAAGGCTTTAAACCCGGAAGTGCAACAATAGAATATTGGCCAGACGTATCTGAATTTGATAAAGACGAGCTTTATAAAACATCCTTTGTTCATAAAGATGGAAAACCAGCTTATGTATTTAGTTCTGCAAACCCAAAAACGGTAAATAGACATTTTGAATGGATGAAAGACTATGATATTGATGGTGTTTTTATTCAAAGGTTTACAGCGGGGTTTAAAAATGAAAAATTAAAAAATAATTTAAATAAGGTTTTTGACAATTGTTTTATCGCCTCTAAAAATAATAATCGATTAATTAGTGTCATGTACGATTTATCTGGAAGCAAACCAGGAGATGTAGTTCAAAATACAATTAACGATTGGAAACAATTGGTAGATAAATACAAACTAAACAACCCAAACAACCCAAATATCTTAACCTACAAATCTAAGGCAGTAGTTTCCATTTGGGGAGTAGGTTTTGTAAACAGAGAGTACACTTTTGAAAATGTAGTAGCATTGATTGATTTTTTCAAAAACGATCCAGTATATGGAAATTGTACAGTGCTTTTAGGAGTGCCTACTCATTGGAGAGAACTTAAAAATGATGCGAATTCAGATCCTAAACTTCATGAAGTAATTAAAATGGCAGATATCGTTCATCCTTGGACACCTATGAGGTATAGAAATTTAGCAGGTGTTGATAAACATAAACTAGAAAAAACAATAAAAGACAAACAATGGTGTGATGCTAACAATTTATTGTATATGCCCGTTGTTTTCCCAGGATTTAGCACAGGAAACTTAAAAGATAAGCCAGAAAACTTTGACATCGTTCCAAGACTAAAAGGAGATTTTTTATGGAGACAAATCTACAATGCAATATCAGCAGACATAAAAACTATCTACGTCGCCATGTTTGATGAAATAGACGAAGGTACAGCTATTTTTAAAGTATCAAATAATCCGCCTGTTGGTGCCACTAATTTCATTAGCTATGAAGAAGGTGTGCCTTCAGATTACTATTTATGGCTCACAGGTCAAGCAGGAAAAATGCTGCGTAAAGAAATACCAGTATCAGAATCTCAACCAACTTATTCTAAAAAAAAGTAAAAAATCTTTAGTGTTACCATAAAATGATAAAATTCAACTACAAATCCAGTATCAATTATATAAACTTTTTAGTCATTGTGCTAGTGTTTTTTTCTAGCAATTCAGCCTACACACAAGCAGAAAACATTGACAACTTAAAGTATGTAGATCCTCAAATTGGGGGCGTAGCTCCTTTTTTAGAACCAACAAAAACTAGAATACATTTGCCAAATTCAATGGTTCGCATGTATCCTGATAGGAAAGATTATAAGGATGATCAAATTAAATCATTTCCGATGACCACCAGAAAACACAGATCCGATCCTCTTTTTTGTTTACTGCCAGTTTCAGGAAATGTATCTGAAAATTTAGTACCTATTTCTGCTTGGGATCAAGAACTAGAAATAGCCCACCCTTATTATTATTCTACTTGGCTTGAAGATTTTAATATTACTCTTGAGTTTTCTCCCGGAGAAAAAACAGGGTTTTACCGTTTCAATTATGGTAACAAAGAAATCAGAAAGCTGTTTCTTAAAAAATTAAACGGGGGAGATTGGCAGCTTAATGAAGACGGTTCGCTTACAGGTATAGAATCATTTGAAGGTATGAAAGCTTATGCGTATGGTGTTTTTGATGTTAAAGGTGATTTTGTACAAGTGAAAACAGGAAAAAACACTAATAATTCATGGATAACATGGAATAATACAGAACTCAAGCAGGTAAATTTTAAGTACGGAATATCTTTTATCAGTATAGAGCAGGCTAAAAATAATTTAGAAAAAGAAATGCCAAATTGGGATTTTGAAAAAGTTAAAAATAACGCAAAAGAAAAGTGGTCAAATGTTTTAAACCAAATTGAAGTAGAAGGAGGAACTGAAGCTCATAGAAGATCATTTTACACTGCGTTATATCGTTGTTATGAAAGAATGGTAAATATTACCGAAGAAGGGAAATATTACAGTAATTATGATAAAAAAATTCATAAAGGAGAGCAAAATTTCTATGTTGATGATTGGGTTTGGGATACTTTTTTAGCATTACACCCGCTTAGATATATATTGCAACCTGATATGGAATCTGATATGATGGCCTCCTATGTAAGGATGTATCAACAATCAGGATGGATGCCTCAATTTCCTCAAATACATGGTGACGTCCCACCTATGAATGGTTTTCACTCCACAATTATGTTGTTAGATGCTTATAATAAGGGGATTAAAAATTTTGATATAAATAGTGCTTATGAAGCCATGAAAAAAAATGCATTAGAGGGAACAATGGTACCTTGGCGTTTGGGAGCAGCTTCCCCTTTAGATAAATTAGCCTTGAAATTAGGGTATTTCCCAGCACTCCATCCAGGAGAAAAGGAAACTGAATCTATAGTTGATAGTTTTGAAAAAAGACAAGCTGTTGCGGTTACTCTTGCCCAGAGTTATGATGATTGGGCATTGGCTCAACTTGCTAAAAAACTGGGTAAAGAACGAGACTATGAGTACTTCTCAAAAACAGCAAATAACTACAAGAATTTATATTGGAAAGAAAAAGGGTTTTTTATGCCTAAAGATGCAACCGGAAGGTGGATAGATATAGATCCAAAATTTGATGGTGGTATGGGAGGAAGAGATTATTATGACGAAAATAATGGATGGACTTATCTTTGGAATGTGCAACAAGATATTTTGGGTTTGCAAAAATTAATGGGAGGTCGTGATACTTTTGAAGCACGATTGGATCAGATGTTTAGAGAAGATTTAGGCAGAAGTGTTTATGCTTTAAATGCTAAATTTCCTGACTTTACTGGTATTGTAGGGCAATTTTCTATGGGTAACGAACCTAGTTTTCATATTCCTTATATGTATAATTTAACTAAGTCACCTTGGAAAACACAGAAAAAAATCCGAATGCTATTAAACACATGGTTTAAAGATAATATTTTTGGAATACCTGGTGACGAAGATGGTGGTGGGATGTCGGCTTTTGTTGTATTTTCTTCTATGGGCTTTTATCCAATAACTCCTGGTATTCCTATTTATACAATAGGTAGCCCGTTATTTTCTAAAATTAAAATTAACCTACCAAATGGAAAAGTGTTCACCATTAATGCCCCAAATTGTAATGAAAAAAATAAGTATATTCAGAAAGCTTCTTTTAATGGAAAATCTCTAGATGGGCCTTGGTTTAATCATGAAGATCTTGTTAATGGGGGGATTTTAGAATTAGAAATGGGATCTTACCCAAATAAAACTTGGGGTGCCAGCGAAGAAAACATACCCCAAATTTTCAAAGCATCAAATTAATTTAAATTAGGATGAGGTAATTAATAAATTTTATCCAAGGACTTTAGGGTTTACAAACAAAAGTGTTGCCACATCAGTTATTGTTGAATCTGTTTATATGGCAATCATTTTCTAATATAATAACTATACTACCTATTCGGTAAACATTATTTATCTTTAAGGGCTCATAAAGGTTGGGGATTTAAAGATGAATATTCACAAAGTTGATTATAGAAAATTTGGAGACACGTATTTTGATAGGAATAGTGACCCTTTAGAAATACATAATGGTATTGAAAACAATGAATATAAGAATTCTATAAAGCAGCTTCGAAATTATTATAGTAAATTTGAAAAAGCAGTTCCAGACATTGGAAAACAAGAATTAATAAACAAAACATTATATAAAAATGACTAAACCTAATTTAATACTATTGCTAATTTTAGTTATAGTTAGCAATAGTAATCATGTTTTGGCTCAAAATA
>Ga0209443_1001759_pt1 | contig 13266 bp, 17 predicted proteins | sample LauGreBMM110DCMD_2_FD_187571 | JGI IMG/M metagenome (GOLD analysis project Ga0209443, IMG submission 187571) | Freshwater lake microbial communities from Lake Michigan, USA - Su13.BD.MM110.DCMD (SPAdes) (version 2) | ecosystem: Environmental > Aquatic > Freshwater > Lake | place: Lake Michigan... | reverse complement strand
GCCGTTTAATGTATAAGTGTTCTCACCATCATTTGTAGCAATACTCGCAATATTAATCACACCGCAGGGAGTAGGAGTAGGAGTGTAACATCTACCACATCCATAAGCTCTTCTATCATTTGCTAATCCAGAGCGTTTTTTTCCTGCCATTATATAATATATAATATTATTTAAAATAATAAAAAAGAATTATAAATGATTTTTATATGGTTTAGGACTATATAAAAATCGGCGTTTGAAATGTAAAAAGGTGTAAAGACAATACAAGCAAATATATTGGGGTGGGCAAAGCATCCGTTATTTTATTGTGCGGATAAAATAAAAGGCGATTTCCCGGATGTGTTCTGTTATCAGGCAGAACAATTTGTTATTTCATATGTAGAACCTTTTATGGTTAATGAAAAACGAATTCACTTTTTACAATTTTTCGCAAATTTTGTAAATACCCACCTCCTCCCACACTAGTAAGCTAGTGGTAAACTTCCTGTTTACCAAACAGGTTTCTCGTGTTCGATTCAGGGCTGGTGTATATATTAAAATATATAAGAAATTATATATTTTAATATTTTTTTATTATACTCTTTTCTTTTTTCACTAGGAATGACAATGTTATTCTGAATATTATATTCTTTTATTTTTTGTTTAATTTCGTCTTTATGATTTGCATAATATTTTTTATTTCTATCTGGTGAAGTATATTTTTTTAATTTTTCAGTAACTATATTTAGTTCATTTTCTAATGATTTTATTTTTTCTTTTAGATTAATATTTTCATTTACTAAATCCATATAATAATATATATTATTTGTTTTAAACTATTTAAATAAATATTATTATAATAATATGTGTAGATAAATTATATTTATTTACACATGGTGTTTCCTTAGCTCAGTTGGTTAGAGCAACCGCTTTGTAAGCGGTAGGTCCAGGATTCGACTTCCTGAGGAAGCTAATACACTTTAGAAAAAGTGGAGTATAATATTTTGCTCTATTTTTTCAATAACATTAAATAATAATTTAATAAATATTAAGGAAAATATTTTGCTCTACTTTTTCTAAAAGTAGAATATATGGCAGGCCGTTCAAAGAAAATGCGCAATATCCAATCTTATGTGAATCATATTGATAACAACACTTTTTCTGGACCCATGAAGAGTGGAACCGCACCAAGTATTGGTGTAACACGCAACTTCTGGTATAATTATAATACACAATGTAATACAAATCCTAACCAAGTGAAAAAAAGTTATGCAAACATGGTGTTCTTGAATATTAACTCTGCTAGTACACCTGTTAGCGCAGGTTTTAGACCCACTACAAATTATAATTACTCCTATAATGCACCACCTGGTGTCAAATTTTACGATGCTAATGCCAAATTTGATAATCATTTTTATAGACCTTATAATCCACCCCGTTAACAAAATATAAAATTTATTTATATACTTTATGAATCGTAGTATATAGAATATATCCAAATAAAGTCATTATTCCTGAAAATAATATATAATTCTTTATGCGTGTTTTATCAAATAGTTCCTTTGTAAAAACTCTAGGAATGGGTTTACATTCATCGTCCAAATCAAAACAATCGCCTTCGTCATAATCTGAATCGGGTTCAGAATCGGGTTCAGAATCGGAACTAATAAAAAAACTACTTTTGTTCTTTTTCATCATCATATTTGTATATTATAAAAATCTGTTTATATCCCTTTCATCAATGAAATTTATCACTACATATTGATCGAATGATTTATATTAACGCCATGATTTATATTAACGCCATGATTTATATTAACGCCATGATTTATATTAACGCCATGATTTATAATAAGAGTTTGCTTGTAAACTTATTATAAATATATATTCAATTAACGAGGATAGTTTGTAGCAGGAGAAATGTAAATAGTTTTAACACCAGGTATTTGCTCAGGAAAAAAACCATTAGGATTACCGGTGTAATTATTATATCTTCCTAAATACTGATAAAATGGTCCACATTGGCTTTCATTATACTTGCAAATAGAAGCGAGTCTATTTTTTGCACGACGATTTGCAGTGGTCGAAGCACCAACACCTCCTGTACCAGGTTTATATTTATTATATAAATAAGTAGGGGTTCCACAAGAACAATTGGTTGTAATATTGCCACCTGCAGTAAATTTAGTACTGCGTCTTGTTCCTACACCGAGATTTTTCTTATATAAAAATCCAGGGAAATTAGTGGCACTACCATACCAAAATTGTCCGTTTGAATTACTTCCTGTTCCAAATCTATTGGGCATATTGTTACATTAGTATAATATAAAAAAATATTTGGCTCAATCTTTTTTAAAGGAGATTTTGGCTCCACCTTTTTTAAAGGAGATTTTGGCTCCACCTTTTTTAAAGGAGATTTTGGCTCCACCTTTTTTAAAGGAGATTTTGGCTCCACCTTTTTTAAAGGTGGAATTAGGATATCTTTCTAGTAGGAATCTCGTTAGAGACAATATAAATAGAATTCTCAGTAATAACAATATACTCTGTTCCCGACTTGTAAAATTTACCAATAGGACTGGTATACTCATCTTCGCTTTTTACAAGCAATTTCTCGCCATTCTCTCTTGCTCCAACAAGAGCCTTTTTATCTAAAGAAGGAGCCCAATAATCTAACATAATAGGTTTATCATCAACAATCGAAAGCTTGGCAGCATGCTTCAACGTGACATCAGAAGGAAGTCTGTAATTCAAAGCATTATCAGACTTTTGTGTAGGTTTTTGTTCAGACATTTTATATTAAAATATTTTAAAAGTCTTTAAATACTTATATAATAAAAGTAATTTAACTTTTATTATATTTTAAATGGAAATATTAAATAACATAAACTAATATAATGAATAAAGACACAAATTTTTCGTTATTTAATTCTGAAAATTATTACAAAGACATTGATGATGACTTATCGAAAATAATAAATAAATATGCGATGCTAATTATTGAATATAGCAAATTTATTCAGGATAATATTAAGGTAAAAAATAAGAGTTTTGCCACATTTATTACTATCAGGGGTTTAGATACAATTACAAATGTTTTTAATTATATTTTGTATTTTACAAAAAATCTGGATTTAACCTATTATCATTGTCAAAAATCTTTTTATTTTTACATAGAATTTGTAGGACAAATTACAGAAGACGACAAGATGTTTTTACAATTGACAACAAGAGATGCAACTACATATGTTTATAAAAAAACAATATTCGATATCAACAATGAATTTAAAAAGGCAAATGAGAATACATCACATGAATTTAGAGAGAAAATAGATATCATCCGCTCATATATCAAGTTGTATCAAACATATTTGTTAAAGATTATTCAAACCAGTAATCATGCAAATATTATTCACAATATTGATCATTTAGTAAAATTATCAGATAAATTGTCAAATTATACAAAAAAACAAAAAATAAGTTATTTGGAAGTGCTTACAGAAAAATTGTATTACAAAATAGAAGATATTCACGCGTTTTTTGAAATTAATCATCTTGTTGTAAAACATTTTTTGAAAAATCCTGATGTAATAAAAAATGTAGAACAAAAACTGAATACAGAAGTATTTGATGCAAAAATTGCTGAATCTAATAAAAAATTTGTAAGCTGGTTGATATGTTAATTATTTATTTTATTTATTTTATTTATTTTATTTACGCATTAACCACATCAATCAATATGTTTTTCCTACGCACTTTTTTTTTCTTGTTTTTATTGAGATCCTCAACAACTTTAATATTTTTTTGGCAAATATTTCTATGCTCATCATGCAATACAACCTTAAGGAATTCATAAATAATCAGTAATACCTCCTCATCACATCTACCGACGATTAAAACACTTCCAGTCCTGAAAATCATAAAAGACACTTCTTTAATATTCGTATACAAGTCCTTGTTTTCTTCTGAAATTTGACTGCCAGTCTGTATTCCAATATCGAGGTTGTAATAAAACTTACACTGGATACCAGGATAAGAACATGGATCATAAATCGCCTGAATATTATACTTCTTCTTTAATATTTCATAAAGCGTCTCTCTATTAATATAATATCCACAATTGAAATTTGAATTGATGAGCACAGTTTCATTGCTGTCATCCTTGTATCCAATAGGTGTTTCTACATATGGTTGTAGTGTGTCTAACACTTGCTGCAGTATTTTCTCAAATACTCGCTCACATTGAACACCAGGAATTTCCAATTTACCAGTATTAAATACCTTTACATGAAACTCTTTGAATATTTCTTCCACTTTCATTCGCATAATTATTACAAAGCAGTTGTAAAATGCGCTCTTCTTCTTGCATCTATAACTAAGAATATCCTTCTTTGATATTCCTATACTCACTTTACGTGTATCCTTGAATTTAATTCTGCCACTAGGGTTATCGATATGCGTAATAATATGCTCTTCAAAATACGTCTCATATTTCAACTTGTCCTGGATAAACTGGAGATCCTCGGGAACAAGCGAATTGAATTTCATCTGTTTTTTAACGATGCCATTACAAGGCTTAGCATAAGAAATTATAGGAACTCTCCAAAATACCATTTTTAAATCAATGGGTGTATTCAAATAAGCTATTTTTGTTTTAGTTGAAATATAAATAGTACTTGCTTTAGGAGGTTCAGAATCTAAATCCAATGCCATATTGGCAGAAATAAATTCATCGTTATGGTCAGATAAAACTTCATTTTTACATTCGTCGTCAGATGATATATCATCATTATAACTAGATGATATAAAATCTTCCCATTCGTTATCGACGTTTAAAGTCATTATAGTATCTCAGAGTATATCTTTATATTCTTTATATTATATTTATTTCAATTATTTTCTTTATTATATAATATAAAGAATGCTATCCTGTAAAACAAGTGTCATCCATGAAAGAAGTGAAAATATTCCAATTAAGAAAATCTTATCTACAACAATGCAGCTAGAATCTCCAAAGGGTGAATATAGCCTTAAGCAAAATTTTTTTGATCCATCAAAAAGTTCTCCTCCAAATGATTTTATGAATAAATTAGAAATGAGAATGAAGATATATAATTCAAAATGTTACATAAATCATGTAGATAAGAGGGATGACAATCTTGATAGCGAATAACTAATATAAATAATATTATTTTGTATCTGAGAATGCATCAGATTTTCAACAAAATTAAAAAAATCACTACTCAAATAATTAGTATGATTCCGAATAATATAATTGAGAAAATCCTTGATTATATTTTTTTTATCAATATTGTATTGTATGCTTATGTTGTGTATAAATATCTGCATAGCATCCAACTTTTCTCTATTTATTAACATTTGAAGTAGGGAATTCCACACGTCATGTCCAATAATCTTAATATCTTGCTCTGCATATTTTACAAGGTCTTGATTGGATTGCATAAAATTTATCATACTTCTAATATCAGATTTGTATAGTTTTTGAATACACGAAAGCGTTCGTTGTGACATATTCAAATTCTCTTTTTCAGAAATATTTTTTAAAAAATAAATAATGTCATCTGTGGGTAATTGATTGAAACGTAAACGTATAAATTCGTTTTGTAACCCCTCATCTATTTTGCTTATGTAATTGCATATTAAACAAAAACGAACATTACTCGAATAATTTTGTAATAAATATCTTAAAGCTTGTTGTGCATTTTTGGTCATATAATCGACTTCATCTAATATGACAAATTTCATTCCAGTATTAAATAATGGTTTTGAATTTACAAAGTAATTGATTTGATTTCTAATGATATCAATTCCGCGTTCATCTGATGCGTTTAAATGAATAATTAAGTCTTTGTTTTTATTATGCAACTTCTCTTGATACGCAGTAATTAAATTGATTATGGTTGTTGTCTTTCCTGTTCCAGGCGGACCATAAAACAGCAAATTTGGAAAATATGAAGTGTCAATTATATTTTTAAGAATTTGTTTGTTCAAATTGTCTAGAACTATGTCGTCAAATTTTTTTGGCCTATATTGTTCTACATATGGTATGCCACTGCTACTCATTCAATTATATAAACACTTTTTTTTAATACCTAATATTTAAAATAATTGAAATTAAAATATTAAAGATAATTCATCAACACAAATAGAATGACCACATCACAGAATGTCACAGGATATCTTGAACTTATTATTGGACCAATGTTCAGTGGGAAAACAAGTGAGCTGTTACAAATTTACAAACAATGTCAATTTTGTAGCATCCCTGTGTCGATTATTAATCATACGATTGATAAACGATATAATGATACTATGATATCAAGTCATGATAAAGTGATGGCGCCATGTTTGCAAGCAAATAAACTTATGGATATTTGGAAACTCTTTCAAGGAGGCACTGAATCAGATATTTATGCTAACAAGTTACTAAGAAGTGCGGAAGTCATTTTAATTAATGAAGGCCAGTTCTTTTCCGATTTATATGAAGTAGTCGTGGATATGTTAAACCATAATAAGAAGGTTTACATATGTGGATTAGATGGCGATTTCGAAAGGAAAAAGTTTGGAAATATACTAGATTTAATACCACTTTGTGATAAAGTGCGAAAATTAACATCGCTTTGTTCTATTTGTAAAGATGGAACACCTGCTATATTTTCGATGCGTTTAACTTCCGAAAAAGAGCAAACAATTGTGGGATCCGATAATTATATTCCAGTATGCAGAAAATGTTATAAAATAGATTGTTAACATTTAACATTTATTAAACATATTTTAAAATGATTTAAATCAAATATACTTATAACTATTATAAGCTTAATAAATGGTGATTAAAAAAAATGTAATCAATAATGAGATAAACGTTGTCGCAAAAAAACGTGGGCGTAAGTCTAAAAAAGAATTAGAAGAAATAGCCCAACAACATCAAATATCAAAATATGATATGCAAAATAATATTAATGTTGTAATTGAGGATTCAGATAAAGACAATAGTATTGAGCAAATAGATGACCTATTAAACGCAGATGAATCGTCTGTAGATAATGAAATAATACAGACTATATCAGAAGAAAACGAAGTAACTGAAGATAAACCTCTTCCTAAAAAAAGAGGACGTAAACCAAAGGGAGGCAAAATTATTCAGCAAGTAGTATCACTTGACAACAATAAGGAAATTAAACCAAATGTAATTTTACATTTAAAGTGTTCAATTAAAGATTTACAAACAAATTCATTATTAGGAAACGACATTCAAAGCTATAATTTTTCTAGTGTAACTCAATTGTCTTATGATATTCTAAATGATAATAATATAAATTCTAAAAAATCCGAGCAATTTTCTGCACGCCAAGAAAATATTATTGAAGAAGAAAATGATTATGATGAAGATGAAGTGAAATCAACCAAAGAAAATGATATTAGGGATATTTGGAAAAAATTAAATATTTTAGAGCATAATTTACATACTAATAATATATGTGACAAAAAATCAGCATGTTTTTGGTGCACGTGTGAATTTGATAATCCTCCGGTATATATTCCTAAGCATTATATTAAAAATGCATATGATGTTTATGGATGTTTTTGTAGTCCTGAATGCGCGACTGCTTATTTAATGGAAGAGCATATTGATAGTTCTAGTAAATTTGAACGATATCATTTAATTAATAATATTTACGCAAAAATTTATGATTACAAAAAGAATATTAAACCTGCACCAAACCCGTATTATATGCTTGACAAGTATTATGGTAATTTAAGCATTCAAGAATATAGATCCCTTTTGAGAAATGAGCGTTTATTTTTAGTTGTTGATAAACCATTAACACGGGTTCTTCCTGAGCTGCATGAAGATAATGATGATTTCATTATTAATAATAAGATTATTCCATCAAATACATATCAAATCAAAAAAAAACTGCAAAAGAAGCAGACCAAGAATAATATTTTAAGCGAGCGTTTTGGGTTAAATCAATAATATACTAACAAGTGTAAATTTAGTATATTAATTCTTAATTCGAATCATTTTTATCACATATTATATTATATGAGCGATTCTACTGAAAAAGAAAAAAAAGAAGATGAATTTTCTATTTTAAATTTTAATTCTATTATTAATTTTGTCCAAAATAATATAATACAATTATTATTATTGATGCTCGTTTTTATTGTTATTTATGTTGTTGATCGCATTACACAATTTAATAATCTTTTAATTGCGATACAGCAAGAACAAATGATGAGACAACAAGTGAGGCAAATTAAAAAAGGTAAGAAAAAGTCAAAATAAACACAAAAATTGGCTTATACAATTTTCTTTACTTCGCCTTTTTCTACGCGTTCTTTATAATCGCGCATAGAGTTATTCAACTTGTAACGCAGCTGCCTATAAATTTCCTGATTCACAGATTTCACTACTGGTGCCTTTTTTTCACCAATACCTAAATATGCTTTAATAGTTGCAATTTCGTCGAATCCGTGCTCGCTCAACTTTTCTCTCGTTGTCAACTCATCATAATCAGTTTGTCTCATTACTTTCTGAATTTTGTCATCAATTAGGTCAGTCTCTACCAAAGAAATGTCTGTCATATATTAATTAGATAAATTATATTTTAAATCATATTAAACGAATTGATATATATACATTATTAGACTATGTCAGAACAAAGCAAAGTATATGAATTAGATGAAGAGAAAATGATGCAAGAAATGCAATTTCTTATGAAAAATGGATTTGTAAAATTTGTAAAAGATTTTTTAGAAAGAAATGATTTATTGGAGAAGACACATAAGCAAATCATGCAACTTCCGTCTGTGCTAAATGAGATGAAAAAAGAAGATCCTATTTCTCATTCTACTAAGAGCAATGATATTGAATTGTTACATGATAAAATTGAAAAAATGGACCAAAAATTTGGTAATAGTATTAATCAAATACTGGAACTATTTAAAGAGTTGACTAGCGAGTTTGCTACATTAAAAAATGATTTGAGAAAAACTACAAAATGTGTTAAACCACAAATGAAATCTTCCATTATTGCTTCATGTGAAAATGAAAATATTAAGGTAGAAGTAGAAGAAAAGGAGGAAGAAGAGGAAGAAGAAGAACTAGAGGAACTAGAAGAAGAGGAACTAGAAGAAGAGGAACTAGAAGAAGAAGAAGAAGAAGAACTAGAAGAGGAAGAGGAAGAAGAAGAGGAAGAAGAAGAAGAAGAAGTGGAAACTGAGGCTAGTTCAGATGAAGAGGAACTAGAGGAAGAAACTTTAGTTCTTAACTCCTTTTTAAAAGTGGAAGAGGAAGTGGAAGAGGAACTATCAATTATTACAATTGATGATGTTGATTATTGTACGAACGACGAAGAAAACGGCTTCATTTGGCAAGTTAATGATGAAGGCGAACAAGGAGATAAAATAGGTTATTTAAAAGAGGGCGAACCTTTCTTTTACGCGGATGAAAAATAAATATCATAATTTTATAAAAAAATATAAATATAGTATAATAATAATAATGATTAATTTGTGTGCTCCAGCAATTATTTATCTTATATTTTCAATAACTCAAATACTTATTGACTTATACAAGGGTCTATATAATACTGCTTTTATGAAAGTCATTATTGCGTCCATGGTAACATTATTATTGAATATATTATGCGAAAAGGGGTTGAGTTTTGTCTCTTGGATTATTGTTTTTATTCCCTTTATTCTCATGACAGTTATGGTAAGTTTATTGTTATATTTTTTTGGGTTAAATGCAACAACTGGAACATTGGATTATACTTGTAAAGACCAAAATTCAACAACAAGCTCATCAACATTATCCAATCTTTTGTATCCAAGTGGAGTATCAACTGATGTGTATGGAAATATTATCATTTATGATCCAGAATATAATTCAATGCAGCGTCCAGTATATTACAAATCACCTAATATTATTATTCCAAATCCTAAAGCAAATGATATTCGTGAACCGAATTTTATAATGTACCCTTCTGTGCCTCGTGGCTCAAGTAGTCCAGAATATCGAAGTTAGAAAATATATTTAGATACTTAATAAAATAATATAAAGCTTATTTATTTTATTAAGTATCATGATATACTCACTATTTGAATTTGGTAAAACTATAGCATTAGGGTTTCTTTTGAATGATTATTTTAGAAGAAATTATCCTTCTCAATATAGAGACATTGGAATAGATGTTCTATTCAATACAATATACATTTATAGTTGGTGTGAGATGCTGTTTAAAAATAGTTTTCAATATATTGAAAATAATAATCCTCAAGCTGTAAATTTTATAAGAAAGTTTTTCAAGGCTACGCCCAAAAAACTAGATATTGAATTTATAAAGGATAATCAAATTGTAAACAAACATTCGAAACAACAATATTTAAATTCAGAAGGAGTTGCCGTTATTCCAGAATATGACATTGTTCTATATTCAGACACAAGTGAAACCCAAAATAATATTAAAATAATGCATCCAACTTGTAAATGGTGCTTATTAAATGCAGAAACATACGAATATGAACTATCTACTATAAAATTCATACTACTCGAATTTATTGTTGGTGAAAAATCTTATAAAATAGATTTGGCAACTAACAAATATAACTTTTATGTTAGAGGTAATATTTTAGATAAGAATTTTTTCTTATATTATTTGCGTCATATTCATAAAGATGAATTAATTTTTGAAGAGGATGATATTCAACTAGATGAAATAACTATCAAGATAATAGACCATAATGTCAATATTAAGAAAATAAGTCTCACCGAAAATGCAACTCAGTGTATTAAAATAGATACATCTGGGTATGAAATAATTAACAAACCATTATAAATACACAACCATTATAAATACACAACCATTATAAATACACAACCATTATAAATACACAACCATTATAAATACACAACCAGTAATAAATATAAAATAAATAATATAATATAAAACAATTTAAAAAAAAAATGAGATATTTATATACAAATGTTATCCCAGCACAATACAATGGACACAGCAACTCAGAGTTCGAATCAGGAAACATTCCATCACACATTAACAAAAAATTGGACACTATGGGCACATCTTCCACATAATACAGATTGGACATTACAAAGTTATATTCCTATTTCAACATTTACGAGTGTCGAGGAAACTATTGGAGTTACTGAGACTTTGCCGCCAGTACTTGTTGAAAATTGTATGTTGTTCATCATGAAGGAAGGTGTGAAACCTATTTGGGAAGACCCTAATAATAGGAATGGTGGAAGTTTTTCGTATAAGGTTTCAAATAAAAACGTGTATAAGGTTTGGAAAGATTTAACTTATGTAGTTGTTGGGGGGACAATAAGCAAGCAACTACCCTTTGTTAATTGTGTTACTGGGATAACTATTTCTCCAAAAAAGAGTTTTTGTATTATAAAAATTTGGATGGCAGACTGCAATCATCAGAATCCGGCTATTGTCACCCCTGATGTCAAAGGATTGCAGCCTCAAGGATGTTTATTTAAGAAGCATACACCTGAATACTAAACAATCAACATTTCGATAATGTAGTAAAAAGGTTATGCGAAGCTAAAAGACAAATATATATTTTAGAAAAAATATTTTTTTAACCCACAATTAGCAAATATAAATATAAGGGAATGTATAATTGGACACATGAATTGCCATTTGCTCACAAAAAATGCTTTTTATAAGCGATTGACTATATTAATAATAATCTAACACTTCAACTGAACCAGTAAAAGTATTGGAAGTTGGGCACATTTCTCTTTACTTGGATGAGTGACACATTGGGAAATATTTTATGGACGTCTTGAGCTAATAAAAATATTATAATGATATTATTTTTATTACATTTGCCAAAATTTAGCCTCCAATACGTAAAATTTCAATTAACCCATCAAATGATATAGCAGAAGGACTTGCATTATATACTTGAATTGTAAATGTCTGAGTTGTAAGTCTTAAAACAGCAGCGATATATATTTTTAATAAAAAAACACAGATGGTGTTCCTTGTATAGCAGAAGAATTATTACTTGTTCCAACTACTCCCCAATCTGTATTATCTATATTTACTAAATTTACAGATTGACCTTTATAAATTAGATTAAAATTATCTTTTATTATAGAACCATTATTAACGAGAGATGAACTAACGCTGACTAAATTATTCTTGTTAAAAATAGCCAATCCATTAGAACTATTTATTACCCCATCAAAATCAGCCACATTACTCCCAACCCAATAAACACCCGAAACATCCGTTCTTTCCATCGCATACGCTTGGGCTGAAGTGTTGGCTACACTTGTTTGACTTATAAGAGGAACCCATTTAGATAAAGTAGTATTATAATAAGCGATCAAATTTGCGGCAGGGATAAAATCACTTGAGGAAGAATATATTGCGTTCGGACTCCCGAAAGTTCCCGCACCCGAAGATTGGGGTAAATAAAGAAAATAAAGTATTCCATCAGTATCTACAAAAAACTTACTACTATTCGTGGAAACTGCTGGGGTTGTTGTAAAAATAGACAATGTTGGTGGGGATATAGTAAAAACGAATGCACCAAATGAGTATGCCGTTCCAAGAGTAGAATTTAAACCTGAAATTACTATAGTTCCATTCGCACTAATATATTTACAAGCAGACGTTTGACCTGATATTTGATTAGCACCGTAGGATACCCAAGTAGCACCATTCCAAAAAGAAAAATAAGCAGTTGAGGCGACACCTCCTGCCGAACTAAATTGTCCTACTGCATACAAGTTTGTTCCATCCCAAGTTAAATCAGATACATTACCATTCATACCAGTCCCTAACGCACTAAAAGCAGCACCAGTCCACAACGCTATTCTTGATGTATTTGCTATACCCCCAGCCAGAAGGAAATCCCCCCCTACATACAAGTTATTACCTGTTCCAACTTGAAGTTGTTGAACTGTGCCATTCGCCCCAGTCAACATCGCATTCCAAGTATTCAACGCAGTATCCCAATAAGCAATATTAAGTGTATTTACTACACCTCCAAAAAGAGTCACTTGTCCCGCACAATATACCCTTGTGCCGATAATAGCAATTGTCCTTACCGTATTCGTTCCTGCCCCAGTTCCCATCGCATTCCAAGTTGAAAGAGCAAAATCGTAATAAGCAATTCTACCCGTATTTGCGACACCTCCGATCGACTGAAAAGAGCCACCTACATACATTCGGATTAAAACAGAGTCATATTTTAACGCTCTTATTTCAGGTATATTAG
>Ga0209443_1001757_pt1 | contig 13287 bp, 10 predicted proteins | sample LauGreBMM110DCMD_2_FD_187571 | JGI IMG/M metagenome (GOLD analysis project Ga0209443, IMG submission 187571) | Freshwater lake microbial communities from Lake Michigan, USA - Su13.BD.MM110.DCMD (SPAdes) (version 2) | ecosystem: Environmental > Aquatic > Freshwater > Lake | place: Lake Michigan... | reverse complement strand
TAATGGTACTTAGCAGCAATGATAGAGATTTAGCTATGAAAGTTAGAGCTAAATTATTGCAACGTTTTCCTGAGCAAAAAGTTTACATGGCATTTTTAGCACCCTACATTAAATTAAAATTTGGAAATTTTATGGATAAAGGAGATGCGGATAGATATAAAAAAATGATAAAGCAAGCAGGTATTGTAAGTACAAATGTATACTTAGTGCCAGAAATTGTAGAAGTTAAGCCTGAGAAAGACATGGATAAAGAAAAAGAAGAGGATAAATAAAAATACTTGTTGTAATTTGTTTAGAGTTTCAAATTGAAGCTCTTTTTTTATATATTATGTTAAAAGAAAAAATACAGCTACTAGCCAAACAATATGCTGCTGAGTTTATTGAGGTGCGTCATCATTTACATGCCCATCCAGAATTAAGTTATGCAGAATTTGAAACAAGCAAATTTGTACAAAACAAATTGGCTGCATTTAATATTCCTTTTGAGGTACTAGCTATTACTGGTGTAGTAGGTATAATAGAAGGTAAAAATCCTTCAAAAAAAATTATTGCTTTACGGGCAGATATGGATGCCTTGCCCATCAAAGAAGAAAATGAAATAGCTTATAAATCGACCATTGAGGGTGTAATGCATGCTTGTGGACATGATGTACATACGACTTGCTTATTAGGAGCTGCAAAAATTTTAAGCGAATTAAAAAATGAGTGGGAGGGAACGGTTAAATTAATTTTTCAGCCAGGGGAAGAAAAAAATCCTGGAGGTGCAAGTTTGATGATAGCAGACGGAGCATTAGAAAATCCAAAACCACAAAGTATTTTTGCTTTGCATGTACACCCTGGATTGCCTTTAGGCAAATTAAGTTTTAGGCCCGGCATGAGTATGGCAAGTGCAGATGAAATTTATATAACTATAAAAGGTAAAGGGGGCCATGCTGCAGCACCGCATTTAACGGCAGATACTATTTTAATTGCAGCACATATTGTTACAAGCCTGCAACAAATTATTAGTAGAAATAATAACCCCACAAACCCAAGTGTATTAAGTATAACCGCAATAAATGGCGGCAGTGCAACAAATATTATTCCTAGCGAAGTAAAATTGATGGGAACCTTTAGAGCAATGAATGAAGAGTGGCGATTTGCTGCTCATAAATTAATTATAAAACATGTAACACAATTAGCGGAAACAATGGGTGCAACAGCCGAAATAATTATTGATGTGGGCTATCCGTTTGTATTAAATGACGAAGCTTTATATGAAGTAGCAAGAAAAAATGGAGAAGAATATATAGGAGTTGAAAACGTAGAAACTACTGAATTAAGAATGGGTGCAGAAGATTTTGGCTATTACACTCATCATATGCCTGGTTGCTTTTTTAGATTAGGTGTTGGTAATATTGAAAAGGGAATTATCAGTAATGTTCACACTCCAACTTTTAATATTGATGAAAGTGCAATTGAAATAGGAATGGGAGTGATGGCTTGGATGGGAGTAGTTACCCCTGACACCTAAAGGGGGCAATAGGAAGTTGTTTTATGGGTTTGCATGAAGTGTTTCAGTTGGGTTAAAACCTTTCTACTCCAAAAGCACCCAGATCAATACTTGGTGCTTTTTTTTGTATTAACTCTGTAACTAATTTACCAGTGCCTGTACCTTGCGATATACCAAGCATTGCATGCCCACCTGCAAAAACAACATTTTGTAAAGAGGTTTGGTAACCTATGTAAGGCAATCCATCTGGTGTAACTGGCCGTAAACCACTCCAAATTTTATTGGTAGGTGGAAAGTCTATTTTTAGCGAGGGATAAAAATCTTTTGCCGAGTTGTAAATACCTTCCATACGTTTTACTAATACGTTATTATTTATGCCACTAATTTCCATAGTACCACCAATTCGTAAGTAATTGCCCCAAGGTGTTACAGCACATCTACCATCTACTAAAATAGCAGGGTAGTTAATATTTTTTTCTATGTTTTGATACGTATGGCTATAGCCTTTGCCAGCTTGCAACAATAAGTTTATACCTAACATTTTAGCTAATATCGGTAACCAACTACCTGCAGCTACAACAATTTCATCACATTCAAATTTTCCGTTGTTCGTTACTATTTCGGTTACTTTATTATTGCTTTTTTCAAATCCTTCAACAGTTGTATTTAAATTAAATTGTACTCCTTTTTTAACTAAATAATTATGTAAAGCATTCATTATTTTACCAGGATTAAAATGGCAATCATCTTTAAATAAAACAGCACCTGCAACATTAAGTTCAATAGTTGGCTCTAGTTTTTGTACATCATTTTTATTTAATCGTAGTACGTTTAATCCAAATTTTTCGGCATCGTCTGCTAAATGAAATTCATGCTCTAGTGTTTTTTGTTGCTTACACATCATTAAGCAACCTTTTTCTTCCATATCAAATGTATCGCCTATTTCTGTTCTCATTTCATTGATAAGGCCTCGGCTAAATTGTAAAATATTATTTAAGTGTGGGGCGTTTTTTAAAACTGTTTTTGAATTGCTGTTTTTCCAAAAATGATATGCCCATCGTATCAAATCCACATCTAGCCTTGGTTTTATGTAAAACGGACTACTGATACTTAACATATGTTTTAAACCCTCTGCAATAATACCTGGGCTTGCCAATGGTACAAAATGGCTTGGAGACATATAACCCATATTGCCAAAGGAGCAACCATCTGTTATGTTACCACGTTCAATTACTGTAACAGTATACCCTTCTTTTTGTAAATAGTAAGCACTGCTTAATCCTATAATGCCACCGCCTATAATTGTAATTTTCATAATTAATAAGTTGTAGAAAATTAATTAAACTGATTTGATAAATATTCACTGATAAAATCTGAGTAAATCAGTTCAATCCGTTAAACCTGTGTTTCATCATAAAACCTGAAACCCTAAAGCATAAGGATCATCGTCTGTATTAATTGTAATGATATTTTGACCATAAATTTTTGCCCAACCTTCAATACCAGGTTTTATAGCTGGTTTATTTGCCACAAAACACTCTTCCTCAATGGTGCCAATAAATTTACTACCTATTATGCTTTCATGTATAAATAAATCGCCTTTTTTTAATTTACCTTTTGCATACCACTGAGCCATTCTTGCACTTGTGCCAGTTCCACAGGGGCTTCTATCAATTGCTTTATCGCCATAAAAAACAGCATTACGGGCTGTAGAGGTTTTGTCTAAAACAGCCCCCGTCCATAAAATATGGCTGCATCCATTTATGGTTTCATTTTCTGGATGAACAAATTCGTACTTTTCGTTAATTCGTTTACGTAATTCTCTTGCCCAACTAATTAATTTATCTGCCGAATAATGCTCTATTCCTTTAAAGTTTTTTTGTACATCTACAATAGCATAAAAATTACCTCCATAGCTTACGTCAATGGTTAGCTCACCTAAATCTGGGCAATCTATACTTAATTCTGTTGCTGCTAAATAAGAGGCTACGTTTGTTAATTTTACAGATGCTACTTTTTTATCCTTCATTTTGTAGCTAATATTAACTAATCCTGCAGGTGCTTCCATTTTTACAACCCCCTCTACTTTTGGTTGTATTAACCCTTCTTCAATAGCAATAGTTATAGTACCAATGGTTCCATGTCCACACATAGGTAAGCATCCGCTAGTTTCTATAAATAAAACAGCTACATCATTTTCAGGATGGTGTGGAGGGTATAAAATGCTGCCGCTCATCATATCATGCCCTCTGGGCTCGTACATTAATCCCTTCCGTATCCAATCAAATTCTTGTAAAAAATGTTGCCGTTTTTCACTCATATCTTTACCCACTAAAACTGGGCCGCCATGTTTTACTAACCTTACCGGGTTGCCACAAGTATGAGCATCTATGCAATGAAATGTTTTTGTCATAATATTTTGTAAATTTATGCCATGGAAACGTATGGAAAAATTTTATTGATAGCTATGCCCATTTTTTTTCTGTTGGTAATTTTTGAAAAATGGTATGGATGGAGAAAAGGGAACGATACGGTGAACACCATGGATATGGTGAGTAGCTTGTTAAGCGGCGTTACTAATGTTACCAAAGATGTGTTGGGCTTAAGCATTTTTATTTTGGGCTACGAGTGGTATTTGCAACACTTTAATATTATCCAAATAAAAGCTGGGTGGTTGGTTTATTTAGTAGCATTTATTAGCTTAGATTTTACAGGGTATTGGGTTCATCGGATTGATCATAAAATAAATTTTTTCTGGAATAGCCATATCATACATCACAGCAGCGAAGAGTTTAATCTAGCTTGTGCATTACGCCAAAGTATATCTTCTTTTGTAAAAATATTTTCATTTTTTTTATTGCCTGCTGCACTATTGGGTGTGCCTAGTATAGTAATTGCTACCATTGCACCAATTCATTTGTTTGCACAATTTTGGTATCATACACAACATATAAATAACATGGGTTTTTTAGAGCATATTATTGTAACCCCATCTCATCATAGAGTACACCATGCATTTAATGAAAAATATTTAGATAAAAATTTTGGACAAATCTTTATTTTTTGGGATAAATTATTTGGTACATTTCAAAAAGAGCTAGTTGATATACCTCCTGCGTATGGAATTACTAGGCCTGTACAAACGTGGAATCCTATTAAAATTAATTTTCAGCATTTATGGTTATTGATTACAGATGCTTGGCGGGCTAGTGATTTTTTAGATAAATTTCGTATTTGGTTTATGCCTACGGGTTGGCGACCAAAAGATGTCGAAGAGAAATTTCCTGTTTATAAAATAATGAATGCAACTAATTTTAATAAGTATACAACAAGTGCAAGCCCAAGGTTTATAAGTTGGATTTGGATACAATTGGTAGTTTTACTTTTATTGGTAAGTTATTTCTTTAGCAATATTGCCTTGATAAAAAGAATTGGGGTGCCCTATATTTATTGGTACGGTGCATTTATTTTTATTTTTGTGTATGCATTAACAGAGTTAATGGATGAAAATAAATATGCTTTAGTTTGGGAGGCGCTAAAATGCACAATAGGCTTAGCTTTTATTTATACTATGGGTAATTGGTTTGGTAGCGATAGTTTTTCTGTACTACTTAAATACATCATAATTTTTTATTTTATTATATCCTTAAGTATAACTTATTATCTATCAAAAAACAGAAAAAAGGCTTCTATTGCCAACGTTTAATTATTCTGTCAATAATTTTTCAATGGTGGCTTTTTCTTTTTGCCAATCATATCCCTCTAATTTTACTAAAACGGTTTTGCCTTTTTTATTTAAAAGATAGGTGGTAGGATAAACATGAATGCCTAGACTTGAAAACGGTTCATTGCATTTTGCGAAAACAATTTTATCTGATAAAAACCTACTTTTAAAGCCTTCAATTTTATGAACATTCTCATCCGAAATATATAGGGTTTTAAATTTATCGTTGTTGATAGCTGTAGTTAATTCGTTTAAGATTGGTGTTTCCTTAGCACAATCAATACACCAACTTTGAAAAAAGGAAACCATAACTACTTGTCCACGTAAATCGTTGATAGTTGTTTTAGTATTATTGGGAAGCAGGGTTAGCGCTGTATTTTGAAAGTTCATTTGTGGGGCTACATTTTTGTAGTATAGTTTTATACCCAAAAATAAAAACCCTGCAATTAGCACAATTATACTTAAATACTTTTTCATTACTTGAAGGGGTTACGGTTTATTTCTTTATCATTTTCTTCGCTATTAAAACGTTTCAAAATTAATTGTAATGCCATATTAGCTATTCTATTCTTTATAGATATGTAATTGTAAATTTGCTTGGGAGCTGCACCTATATTTGCTTTAGCTTCTTTTGCTGTTCTGCCTAATTCTAATGTAGTAAAGCCCTTTTCTATCATTTTTTTTGCGCCCAAAAATAATAAGCCAAAGTATGTATTATGGGTATGATTAACAGCATAATCTAATCCTATATAATGAGTTTCCATCTGTTTTTCGTAAAAAATATACGTATAAAACCCTACCATTTTATCATCTAAATACAATGCATGAAACTCAAATTTATCTTTTAAAATAGTTTTTAAGTTATAAAAATAAGTCGTGTTTATAGTACCTAGTTTAATGGTTTGTTTATTTACTACATTCCAATAGAGTAAATCTATATTTTTTTGATTAGCTATTATTTCATCAGCATCTAACTCTCTTATAGTTATTGGGCTAAAATGATCTAATATTTTTACGGCCCTCTTTCTGTATTTTTTTGTAAGCGCTTTTAGGTAGTCGTCAAAACCTTGCCAGTTATTATTAGTAAACTCCATGGTTACATCGCTGCTAAAAAAATTGAATTTAAATTTTTTAAGTAAACTTTCTGTAATGGGCGCTATACAATCTTTTAATAAAATGGCACAAGGTTTTTTGGGGAAGCTTTTTTTTATTGCATCTATTGCCTCAAAAATTAAATCATTGTTTTCTTCGTTTGCAAAATAAAATCCTTGTTGATTAATCCTAAATAAATTTCCACAAATAAGTAAAGGCAAATTTTTGGGTAAGATAAATTGTACAAATTTACTTTTTAAACAATTTTCTTGTTTAAAATTTATGTGTGTATAATTGAAGTTGAATAGTTGGAAATAGGCAATACCAATTAACGTATTATTCTTGCATGCGTAAACATATCTGTACTGTAAATTATTAAGCTGCGCATGTTCAACTATACCTAAATTTTTTATTAATAAATGATGATGTTGCGGAAGAAAAGCATCCCAATCACTATTTAATTCACTTAAAGTGTTTACTATTTTATACGAAATACTCAATTAGTTTATTGGCGCTTTTGTTAATTCGTTATTTACAGTTCTCCAAATTTGTAAAGGGTTTTCGCTTTTTAATTCATCTGGCAATAAAGTAGTGTCCCAGTTTTGATAGGCTATTGGCCTAGCAAATCGTTTAATAGCATCTGCACCTACACTGCCAAACCTGCTATCACTACTTGCAGGAAAAGGGCCTCCATGTTGCATAGCCTCAACTACTTCTACCCCTGTTGGTACCGTATTTAAAATAATTCTGCCACAAAAGTTTTTTATACAATCAATTAAATTTTCATTGTTTTGTAAATCGGTTAATGTAGCCATAATTGTAGATGTTAATTGCCCTTCTAAATTTTTGGCAACTTGTAATACTTCCTCTTCATTAATACAACCTACAATGATTGCGTAAGGTCCAAAAACTTCTTTATGTAAAATTGGGTTTTGTAAAAATATTTTTGCACTAGTACTAGATAAAATAGGAATGGGGCTTAACTTGTTTTCTAAATTATCGTTTTGGTTTGTAAATTTCGATAGGTTTTTTACATCTTGTTGTTGAAGTGCGTTAGTAGCATTTTGTTGGTATGCTGTTTCAATACCTTTATGTAACATTAAACCAACACTAGTATTTTTTAATTCGGCCGCTAATGTAGTAGTAAAAGTTATTAAACTGTCACCTTCCATACCAACAAAAATTCCGGGTTTTGTACAAAATTGCCCAACACCTAATGTCATAGAAGCTGCAAACATTTTTGCAATAGTTTCAGGATCATTATTTAATTTTTCTTGTAATAAAAAAACAGGATTAGTACTGCCCATTTCTGCAAATACAGGTATAGGCTCTTTACGTTCGTTAGCCCAATTAACTAATTGTTTACCCCCAATGTACGATCCTGTAAAACCTACCGCTTTTATATTGGGGTGCATTACTAATTGTTTGCCAACCTTAAAATCTTTTCCGTAAATGTGTGCAAACATTCCTTTTGGTACACCGCATTTTTGTGCGGCAGAAAAAATTAAATTTGCTATAAACGTACTTGTTTTTTCGTGTGCAGGATGGGCTTTAACAAGTACTGGGCAACCAGCAGCAAATGCACTAGCGGTGTCACCTCCAGCGGTTGAATAGGCAAACGGAAAGTTACTTGCACCAAAAACTACAACTGGACCAAGCGGCGTAAGTGTTTTGCGTAAATCTGGTTTTGGTGGAGTGCGTTCGTTATTTGCGGTATCAATTTTTACATCTAACCAATTGCCTCGTTCACAGGCATCGGCATAGCTATTTAGTTGAAAAATAGTTCTTGCCTTTTCATTTCTTAATCTTGCCTCAGGCAAATTAGTTTCGGCACTAGTAATAGTAAATAATTCATCGCCACAATTTTCTAATTCGGTAGCAATTGCCCTTAAAAAATCGGCTCTTTTTGCTAAAGAATAATTTCTATAAATAGTAAAAGCATCCCATGCTTGTTGTATAGCTTCGTCTATTTCTGCTGTTGTATTATCTGTAAACATAAATTCAAAATTTAAAAATTCGGCCTAGTAGCAATTCCATCATTAATTATTTTTATTACATCTTCTCGTTCCTTCCCTTCTAGTATTAATCTTGGTGGCCGTACAATTTCGCTACCTAATCCAACAAGGCTCTCAGCTAATTTTATATACTGCACTAATTTTGGATGAATATCTAACTCCAACAACGGCATAAACCATCTGTAAATTTTTGTAGCGGCTTCAATATTCCCTTGTTTTACTAAATTATAAATTGCTACAGTTTCTGCAGGAAAAGCACATACCAAACCTGCCACCCAACCATCTGCACCCAAGCAAAGTTCTTCCATGGCTAACGTATCTACTCCGCATAAAAGTTTAAATCTATCGCCAAACTTATTTTTCATTCTGGTAACGTTTGTAACATCTCTGGTGCTTTCTTTTATAGCTTGTATATTGCTACAATCCATCATCTCTTCAAACATTGGTATGGTTACTTCAATTTTGTAATCAACAGGGTTGTTATAAATCATTATGGGTAAATCTGTACTATTGGCTACTGTTTTAAAATAGGTTACCGTTTCTCTATGATCGCTTTTGTAACGCATGGGAGGTAATATCATTATGCCTTTTGCACCCCAGGCTTTTGCATAGGCGGCTTGTTGCAAAGCCTCTTTAGTACTGCCTTCTGCAATGTTTAAAAGTACAGGTACTTTATTTGTGGCTACTGTTTTAAAATAGGTTACCGTTTCTCTATGATCGCTTTTGTAACGCATGGGAGGTAATATCATTATGCCTTTTGCACCCCAGGCTTTTGCATAGGCGGCTTGTTGTAAAGCCTCTTTAGTACTGCCTTCTGCAATGTTTAAAAGTACAGGTACTTTATTTGTACATTTTTCTACTGCAAATTTTACGAGAATTTCTTTTTCAGTAATACTTAATACACTTGCCTCTCCCAACGTTCCGCCTAATACAATACCATTTACTCCTGCGGTTAATTGTGCTTGTAAATTTTTTTCAAAAAGGGGTAAGTCTAATTCGTCGTTACTGTTAAATTTTGTTGTAAGTGCGGGAAATACGCCTTGCCAATTTATGCCCATATAAAATTAATTAGAGAAGCAATTTACTTAAAAAAAATTACTTAATCTTATTCATCTAAAGACTTCGTTAATTGTTTTTTACAGGTTGGAGGTACATCCATTTATCTCAATTGTAATAAAGCAACAAAACCATCAGCACTTTTGACATATGCTTTTAAGGATAATGGGTTAATATAAAAAAGGGGAAAGTTAAACGGGTAGTAAATAAAAAGGAATAATTATGTTAAAATAGGCAGTAGTGTATTTTATGTTATATATTTTTTAAAATTCTAATTATAAAATTATATTTCTGTAAATGCATTTGTTTATACAAAATGCATGAATAGTATTTTTGTATGATGAGTGTTAGCGTAAGAAGAAAAATGAAAAAATTGTTAAGTGTTAACGGTCAGTTTATTACCTTTATAACGTTTATGAAGACAAAAACATTACAAAAAGACAAGGTAAATATTATTACACTGGGCTGTAGTAAAAATATGGTAGATAGTGAAATATTTAGTGGGCAACTTATTGCCAATGAAATAGATGTAGTACATGAAAGTGCGAAAAAAGACCACAATATAGTGGTAATTAATACCTGTGGGTTTATTGAAAAAGCAAAGGAAGAAAGCATAAATACTATTTTGCAACAAGTAGAATTAAAAAAACGTGGAAAGTTAGATAAAGTCTATGTAACCGGTTGCCTAAGTGAACGGTATAAAAATAATTTAGAAGAAGAAATACCAGAAGTTGATGCATTTTTTGGTACCATGGAATTACAGGGTATGCTAAAACAATTTAATGCAGATTATAAAAATGATTTAATTGGCGAACGTCTTTTGTATACACCACAACATTACGCCTACATGAAAATTAGTGAAGGTTGTAACCGTACTTGTTCGTTTTGCGCTATACCTTTAATGAGAGGTCAGCATGTAAGCCGTACTATAGAAAGTTTGGTAGATGAGGCAAAAAAATTAGTAGATAGAGGTGTAAAAGAAGTAATGCTAATTGCACAAGAGCTTACCTATTATGGATTAGATATTTATAAAAGAAGAGAACTACCAAAATTATTACACGCCCTTGCCGATGTAAAAGGATTGGAATGGATACGTTTACATTATGCTTACCCAAGCAAATTTCCGATGGATATTATAGATGCAATAAAAGACAGAGCTAATATTTGCAACTATATAGATATGCCCTTGCAGCATGCAGCAAATAATATGCTTAAAGCAATGAAAAGGCAAATTACCAGAGAGGAAATGGAGGATTTAATAGGTGCTATTCGTTATAAAATACCAAATATTTGTTTGCGTACCACATTAATTGCAGGCTTCCCCGGCGAAACACAGGATGATGTAGAAGAACTAAAACAATTTTTACAAAAAATGCGTTTTGATCGGGTTGGTACATTTACCTACAGCCACGAAGAAGGTACAAGTGCCCATGATTTAATTGATGATGTACCTGCAGATATCAAAGAGCAAAGAGCACAAGAAATTATGGAGGTACAGCAAGAAATTAGCTTAGAAAAAAATCAAGAAAAAGTAGGCAAAACATTTAAAGTGTTGATAGATAAAAAAGAGGCCGGACGATACTTAGCCCGAACAGAGTTTGATAGTGTAGAGGTAGATAATGAAGTGGTGATTAACACCAATAAAAAATTAATAATTGGCGATTTTGTACAAGTAAAAATTACTAAGGCCTACGATTACGATATTGAAGGAGAAGTAGTTTAAAAAATATTATCCTAATAAATAACCTGTTTTACTATATTTATAAAATGAATGCTACAGCAGAGTACATACCTTACGCCAGCACAAATTCTTTTTCTAAAATTGTTGAAGATTATATTGAAGACATTAGTTTATTAAAACCTTTTTTTAAGCATGATGTATCCTTACAAGGCATAAAAAATGCTATTGAAGAAAGAAAACAATATTCTACCAACAGAAAATTATTAGTTGATGTTTTGCAAAAACAATATGCATCAAGTACACTAACACCAAAACAAAAATATAATATAGAGCAGTTAGCAAATGATAATTGCTTTACAATTACTACAGCACATCAACCCAACCTATTTACAGGGCAATTATATTTTATTTATAAAATTTTGCATGCTATAAAACTAGCAGCGTATTTAAAAACAGCATTGCCAGAAAATAACTATGTACCTATTTATTATATGGGTAGCGAAGATGCTGATTTAGAAGAGCTAAATCATGTTTATATAAAAGGTGAAAAGTACGAATGGAAAACGAACCAAACTGGTGCAGTAGGTAGAATGAAAGTGGATAATGGGTTGATTGCTTTGATTGATTTAATTGCAGGACAAATTTTAGTAGAGCCATTTGGAAACGAAATTATTACAGCCTTAAAAAATTGTTACCAACTTAATAATAGCATTGAGCAAGCAACTTTTTTATTAGTTAATGAGTTATTTGCAAAATATGGATTATTAGTAGTATTGCCCGATAATGCTGATTTAAAAAGAAGCTTTATACCAATTGTTGAAAAGGAATTAGTTGAAGGGTTTTCTCATAAAAAAGTTTTAGAAACGGTAAAAAATTTCCCGGCCAAGTATAAAGTACAGGCTAGCGGTAGAGAAACTAACTTGTTTTATTTAAAAGAGGATAAGAGAGATAGGATAGAGAAGGTGAGTGGTGATTGGTCAGTGGTGAATATAGGTGTAAGGTTTACTAATGCTGAAATTTTAGCAGAGTTAAATAATTATCCTGAACGTTTTAGTACTAATGTAATTTTACGCCCAGTTTTCCAAGAGATGATATTACCCAATATTGCTTTTATAGGTGGTGGTGGCGAAATTGCCTATTGGCTGGAGTTAAAAAAAGTATTTGAAGCAGTTAATGTTCCTTATCCCATGTTGGTTTTGCGTAATTCTTTTTTATTGGCGGGTATTGATAGTACTGAATTAATAAGTAAATTAAACTTTTCTACTCAAAATCTTTTTCTACCTCAACAAATATTAATTAATAATACGGTTAAAAATGAAACAGCTTTGCAATTAAGTTTAAAAATAGAAATTGAGGAGTTGGGTACGCTTTACCAAAAAATAAAAATTATTTCTTCAGCTATTGATGTTAGCTTAACCAAACATACCGATGCCTTGCATAAAAATGCAACCAATAAATTAATAGCCTTGCAAAAGAAAATGCTTAGGGCCGAAAAGAAAAAATTTGATGCACAAATACGGCAAATACAAAAACTTAAAAATCAGCTATTTCCTACCAATAATTTACAAGAGCGAGTAGAAAACTTTTTACCTTATTATGCAAAATGGGGAGGTGCTATTGTAGACGAATTATATACATCTTCATTGGCTTTAGAGCAAAAATTTTCTATACTTTTAGTGAACTAGCAGTATTGGGGTTGTTAAAAAAAACACAAATATATTTATGTGTATTAAATTAATTTTTACCACAATATTATTCAATACATTTGTTCTAGGATTGCTTGTCAGCTTATCTGCCGATAGGTAGATTTATCAGCCTTTGTTCAATTTTATCCCCAAAGATTTATAAGGATTTTTTTGACCAAAGGCTGAGCCAATTTAGCTGGTTAGTGTTTTCAACTTTTTAGCTAAACCTAATGAAATTATATTCCACAAAAGATACAGTACTGCAATAATTACCAATACCCATTTTATTGTTGCTAAAATTGTAGTTAGCATTGCAATTGTATTAGAGGGCTGGTTAAATAATGTGGCTAGCATTCCTATGTTTTCACCTATATCTAACACACCGGCTACCAAAGCCCCTTTGGCAATTAAAAACCCAATTTTACTCTTATTTAGTTTAGCTATTTTTTTGCAACTATACAATAAAAAAAGTGCGTAAAAGAATAGAAATACAAAATCCCAATAGGTATTATTTTTTACTGAAGTAATAATATCTACGCTGT
>Ga0209443_1001755_pt1 | contig 13310 bp, 18 predicted proteins | sample LauGreBMM110DCMD_2_FD_187571 | JGI IMG/M metagenome (GOLD analysis project Ga0209443, IMG submission 187571) | Freshwater lake microbial communities from Lake Michigan, USA - Su13.BD.MM110.DCMD (SPAdes) (version 2) | ecosystem: Environmental > Aquatic > Freshwater > Lake | place: Lake Michigan... | reverse complement strand
ATTTGATGAATATTTTTTTGTATCATATTTTTATAATACCTGTCTTTTCGTCGTTTAGCCCAAAACTAATAACAAATTGATTGTCTTTTTGAATTGCTCCGCATGGAAATACTACTAATGGACTATTATCCGTTAATACTCGCTCGTCTACTTCGTTGCCATATAAGATTGGTTTTTCAGAAATTTCGGTTATTTTAAAAGGTGGTTTAGCTTCAAATTTGTAATGCCCCATGAAGTATCTCCTTTTCGATCCTTTCCAAGGTAAGCTGCTGTGGAAAAAACCATTATAATGTCCGTCCTTTAAAATAGGATTGCTTCCCATGCGACATTCGCCAAATTTCCACAGTTTACTTATATCTTGAAAGTGCTTGTATTCTGCGACGACTTGTCCTTTTATGTGATCTATTTCTAGAATTACATGAGGGTTCATTCTGTATTCTAGCATTAGTTTATCATCATAGATAAACCATGTCCAGTTTTTTTGATGATTTGTATTGCTCGTTATAAAAGATCCATTGCCATCATAATTAATATGCAGATTATCTATATGATTAAAATACTCGTCAAATACTAAAACTTTTTGATGAACGCACCCGCCTTTGTTGGCTATGTAATTAGCGCATCCTACATAGTATTTATTTTTAAAAAATATGACTCTGGGGTCTTCGTATTGCTCGTTCTGAACTTCGTCTCTTATCGTTAAAGGGATTTGTTGTTTGATTTCGAAATTTGAATCTAATTGATATAGTTTTAAAGAGTTGTTAAATTCATAAGGTTTGTCGTTGATTAATTTTGAATGTCTTGCCATTAAATAGATGGCTTCGTTTTTTGCGAATATACAAGGATTAAAGAAGAAGTTTTCTTGGCTGTAGGGTAGGTTTAATATTTTTAAATCTTGCCCTTGGTTAAAGATGCTCCTGTTTAAATACGCTTCTGCCGATACGCCTTCATTTTTTGAATCTACTCCAAAGGTCCATAAGTCCACTTCTGGGCATTGGTCTACTATAATAGGTTTATTGATTCCGAATTCAATTAGAGTCTGTTTATTGTATTCGCTAGAAACGCTCACTACATTTACTAAGCTATTATTAATCTTTGCGACAAGTTCATCTGGGACAGTGTCAAGATTATCATAAGTTCTTCCTACGATTATCCTGTTTTCTGTTTTTACTTTGAATTGATCAATTATGTGATCCCAGTTTTGTGGATCTGAATCTATTATCACTTCTGAATAAGATAATAATCTTTGCTTATGCTGAGAAAGAAGTTTGTTAAATTTATTATCTGCATCAATAGAATTGTCTATTTTGTAAGTCTTCCACAGGATATTAACTTTGTCATTTATTAACTTATAGATGTGTCTCTTGGCGTACATCGCCAAATCAGAATCTCCTGATGGGCTGATATACAAAACATTTTTATAATTAATTGACTCCACGAATTATTATACATTAAAAAACAAAAAAGGTAGCAGGATTTTAGCCCCACTACCCTTTTGTTATCTTTTTTTATTTGACGCTCTAATAAACCCTATAAAAACTATAAGAATAAGTATTAAAGCTATCATCAGGCTTTAGATTTGCTCTTGAAGCGCCCTAACTCATCTCTCACATTATGAAAAGAGACGAGTGCCGAATGGCTTTCAGTTTTCTCTTCCTCTTCTGCGGGACACTCATCGCAATAACAAGGCTCAGTGTAGCTATCAAACTCTTGCTTCTCGCTGTACTCTTCAGTGTAATGATCAGGGAGCTTCTGAGCGTACTTAGCCACGACCTTGTACTTGCAGGTGCGGAGCTTCTGGCAGCTAGAGTCCAAGGGGATTGAAACGACATCGGCAGGGTCAATCTCCACAATCAGGAGGACCGATTCATACCCGCCATAAGACGAAGCGTATTGAAGAGAACCGGCGTGAAAACCGTCACTGCAACTTTGACCAGCGTCGTCACAAACGGCGTTGCGAGGCATCTCCAAAACGCTCCCAAGTGCGTTGCTGAACTTGCCAGTGTGGTGATCGGTGTAGTCCGGGCGAACGCTCTTGTAGGCAAGGAAATTGCCATTGGGAGTGATAGGCATAGCCTTATGCTCAAGGAATGAATAGAGTTCATTCACTGCCCTTCTGGAAGGGTTCTTCATAAGCTTGTCTAAGAAGTTAACGAGCGGCTCAAAAGGCAATCCTTCCTTCATAAAGGAAAAGATTTTTTCGCAGACGTAGTTATGGACTGGTTGACCAGCGTATTTAATCGCGCCATTTTTAATCTCAATGTCGCCATGAGAATACTTGTTGATTGCTTTAGGGATATCGAGGAGAGCAGGGATCTTATCGAATTGCCTGTCTATGATGGCCCGTTTGACGGCAGCATAATTAAGATGCCCGTCGTTCAAGGTGTGGCTAATCCCGTCGAAAACGACGGTAATAGAATTATTAGTGACGATGTATGGGATGTTCATTTTATTATTAGTTGAAGATTGACAGAATAGTTTTATCTGTTTCAGGCGTGCTCGACCAATCAAAATAACTAGAATCGAAAAGCGAAAGCAGTGGATATTTATCGCAGAATTTATTTAAATTATCAAATAGATTGACTTGTGTATTGGAAGAATAGCCTAACAGGAACAAATCGAGACACCTTAAGTGGCAAAGAGCATCATAAGTATCAATGAATACTCTTTGTTTTTTGATGTGCATTATTTTTTTATACTCTTTGATAAAGTCTTGAATGTCCTGACTGTTGGCAACGGTTTCAGAATCCTTCTCGCGATGGAAGAGCGTCACCGCTCCTTTTTGACAAGCGGATACTTCGTTTTTTCTAGTAGATAGATAATCAATGAAGTCATTTAACTGGCCTTTAGCTTTCAGATGATTTCCTATCGTGCTGACTACCCAATCTTTTAGTTCAATAAAGTTGGGATTGCTATCAATTTTGTTAGGGAGTTTCTTAAAACCAAAGAAGGTGGGAGCACTAATACCAACAGAACAACAAATTAAGATGATTCTTTTAATCAGCATTTCATTGTCCATAGGTTCTTTTGCGTATTCGAAACGATGAAGCTCCATCCAAACGCCAGAATCGTTCTTTACGTCAACGACCACAGGATTCCAATAGTTTGACTTAGTATTGTGTTGAATAGTATTGTCTAAGTCTAAAGCAAAAGACCGCTTGAGATGCTTCTTGCTTTTAACAGAAACAGTCTTGAGATTGGAACCGGCGAATTTAACAGGCAAAGGAACCTCAATCTCAGAGAGATTCTTAAAAGTATAACCATCAAGACCTCTCTTAGTTGAAGCCCTTTGCCAAAGCTCTTGGTCCCGTACAGTAATAATATTAACAAATTTATGCGACTTCTTGTTTACGATAATCTCAGTTACTCTTCTCTTGAGAAACTTGCTGTTACAATCATCAATGATGTTCAGACAGTTTTCATTTGAAGGCAAACTGTTCTGCAAATGAAAGTTAACTGATTTTCCAGAGCGCCGCCCCGCAAAATAGTGCTTGATGACGGCAGGTTCATACCCGTCAGGCAGGTTCTCGTCTTGAGAAAAATGAAAATTTACATCAGCCTCAGAGACATCAAATCCCTTCCAGTTACATTTCTTGCCAAGGAAGTTAAAAGTATTAGATTGAGTAAATAGATTGCAAAAAGTCTCTTGAAAAAGTCTTTTGGCTTCAAAGATATTCGCAGCGTTTTCGATCTTGCCATTGATCTTTTCGACCAACTCGGAGAAGAAGCCATCGAGCAATTGAACAAGATTCTTCTTAGTGAAGTCAGTGTATTGAAGGTCTTCTCTAGAAGCAGAGACTTCAACAGTGCCAATATCAACATAAAAGATAAAATTATAAGCCAAAGACGGTGCGTAGCAATCTTTACCAACCTTTTCAGAGAATAAATTATTAATCTCTTGAGACATTATACTGCTATTGAAGGGATAAGCAACATTACCCATAATAACAACTGATGAGAATGAGGTAGCGGAATACTGCTTATGGGAGAAGTACTTCCAGTTGGTGCCCTCAATAGCGGCATTGCCAAGAGAGATTTCAGAAACGTCAATTCCTCTGACCTCTACTTTGCTGCTCCAGAACTTGAAGAAACCCTTGATCTTCTCGGTAAAAGCATAAATGTCTGCACTCTTAACGGGGATGCAAATCTCAACACCATTAGGTTCGCTAGTCTCTTCCTCATTCATCTTAGCAATCATGCCAATCTGAGAAGGGTCAATATAAGCGTTGTAAATGAGCTTCTTGCCGTTAATATAAGAGTTAATAACGAAGTTGTCGCCATAAGCAAAAGCGGACTTGGAGCCAAGACCAAGTTGACCGATTAACTTATTAGACTTACGTTTGGTAGACTCGCCATAGTTCGCATAAATATCGCGAATCTCTTCTTCGTTTAGGCCGTTGCCAAAGTCTCGCACCCTGAAGGTAGGGTCGAAAGGATTTGGGGCAGTGACAACAATCGCTTGGTCTTCCTTGCCTGCCTCGACGTTGGCATCGACAGCATTGGCGGAATACTCTCTGACGACCGCAAGGATCTTGTCAGAGTAGAGTTGGTTGCGTAGAACACCAAAGATATGGGCCAGACCATCCTGTTTGATGCCGAAAGATACGGACTTGAAGTTGTCCGACAGCATGACGGAATTCTCGTTTTTCGAAGCAATTTGCATAGTTTACAAGTGTTGAGTTCCTACCGGAAAGGGACTTTAGGCTAGGCCAAAGCGAAGCGCAAGGAATTTTTAAAAATTTATTTCTTCGACAAGGCCAGAATCTGGTCAAGACTTTCTTTGACCCTTATGCCTTGAGTGCTGCTCTTGGTATAGATTATGCTATGCACCTTACTGGGTTCGATGGAGACTACAGCGTCCAAATTGATTAGAGCAGGGATGTAGTCTTTCGTATTGTCATGAGTAAGGTCAAGTAAGTGAAGTTTAATTAAGTGGGCCATATTAATTGTTAATTGCTAGTAATTTTTGATAACCATTTTCGACCGTTGAAAGGAACTTCTTCTGAAGGAAAAGGTCTTCTATCGTCTGCCCTTTGTCTTCCAAAGTCAAGGAGTTAAACTGGTCTATCGTAAAATCTCCTCCTAAATTTTCACTGTAATTGGCAAACATTACATTAAAATGTTTTTCGCTCAAATAATCTTCGGCATCTTTAAATTCGCTAGAGATGTAAAATGTGGAAGTTTCGTCCCATGCGCCATCTTTTCGTAGACAAACGCAAATCTTCGTGTTATTTTCGTCTACTTTGCCGCGGAATAAGAAAGCATTAATTTTTTGTATCATAAACATTGGAGCAAGCAGCAGAAATTGAATCTGCACATAAACTGTGGAAAAGTTTCAGGCTACCATTACATCATGCTTGCAAAAAGCGGTTTTAAGGATGACCGCAAACCTTTATCCCCACTTTAGAAATTCCATCTAATCCCACCCATTGCAACCACAGTACCGTTTAGCTCCTTAACAGCAAAGTTATAATTACTCACGCTAAAACGGTTATCATAGTAACCTACTTCAGCGAAAGGCTCAAGATGATTGAAGAACACTCTTGATACACCAATCTTCGCAGAAATGGTCTCATAATCAGAGAACTTACCGTACTCAGCAGAAGGAGTTAGAGTAAACAAGCCAAAGAAATCAGTAGGGCGCTTCAGCCCAACAATATAACCGCTCTGCTCAAGATTGAGGTCGTGACTCCCCTTAATATAAGGAGTGACAACGATGTTTTCTAGAGCTACAATTGCGGCGACTTCAGTCGAATTTGGCGCACCGGGAATAGAGGTCTGATGGCGGAAAGCCTGAGTGTCAACGCGAAGATTGACTCCGTCAATCAATTTGAAACCTCTGCCAAGTCCAGCCATCCAGTGGGATTCGTCTAGGCCATTAGAGGTGGGAACAATTGTACCTCCAAGATAGGTATCAATCGTGTAATAGGTTGCCCCTAGTTTCACGCCAGCAAAAGCCTGTGCGTCAGTGCGAGCAAGGCCGTTTACCATGTAGTGGGTGGTGTAACCAGCCTCCGTACTCGCTTTTAAATTTTCGGCAAGAGCCTTAGCGGCGAATAGTGAGGCGATTAATGACAGTAACGTTAGGATTCTTTTCATCACTCCTTATTTTACACAAGTGAGCAGTTTTTGTCAAAAGTTTATTCGTATCCCTCAATTTCAAAGCAACCAAAACCTGCTTGATGCTCAAAAGTAAGGAGTCCGCACCTCTTGCTACAAAGGTTAGTGCAGACTCCATAATCAAGATTTAAATCTTTATTTACCTTATCGTACAAGGGGATAAAATGCTTGCAGCCAGCACTACAATCAAGATAACTATAATCGCTATCTACTTTTGTTATTTTCCCCCCATATTGAGCATAATCAGTATCTAATACTTTGCAAAAGTCAAAAAGGTTGATTTGATTGCTGTTCTTTTTCTTCATAACGCTTCAGGTATTGTTGTCCTTTACCTGTAAGCATTCTACCCTTTTCTGAAATTTGTATCAGATTATTCCTCAATAACCAAGTTTCAAAATCCTTCTGCAAACTGGAACGAGTCATTCCAATAATCGCAGAGAGATTTGTGAGGGTCATCTCTGGTTTAATTTTAAGAGTTTGTAGGATTCTCAATTCAATTTGATTGAGTCCCAGAGGTAAGATTGTGAGTTTATCTTTTAGAAGCTGCCAGTCTTCATCAGTAAAGACCTTCTCTTGCTTGGTCTTGAGATAAGAGTCAATCTTATTTGCCATGATTTGCGCTTGCCGAGCATTTCCTCTTAGACAAGAAGAAATATCATGCAGAGATTCTTCATTAAACTCGCAATTGACGCTCTTCTTTATTATTTGAGAAAGGTCATTGTGAGAATACTCTTGAAGCTCAACTCGTTCAAGACGATCAAGAAGTGCATGAAAAATTAACTGAGGCTCAGTAGTGCAGAACAAGAAGCTTTGGACGGAGAAATCAAAATCAACAGAATAATCAGGAAGATTGAGAGTGTTCCTGTTAAGTGGATTAGGGTTGAAGAGACTTAAAAAATTAATCTGAAGGTTCTTGGGAAGTTCGCTAGCTTCATCAAAAAGTACAGTGACTTCTTTGTTCGCTATCGCAGGGACATAGATATCATTAAAGAAACTCTCGGATGAACTAATGGTCGCACAGTTGATTTCGATAAGAGGTTTGCACTTGCTCTTGTCTGCCTTGATAAGATTTCTAGCATACTGCTTCGCAATTGTCGTTTTGCCTGATCCTCGCGGCGCGATGAAAAGAAAGTTAGGAGATATTTGACTCTTATCGTAAATATCAAGATAAAAATCTAACTTGTTTTTGACTGCATCCTGACCAATGATTGTATCAAAGCGATTAGACATATTAAAATTCATCCGAAATTGAAAAAATAACGACCGGCTTTTCTTCCTTTGCAGGAGATGTTTGATTGAAAGGGATTGGAGTTTGAGGTAAGGGCTCGCCCTCGTCAACGAGGTTCATTAACTTTGCGAATTTGATGCTGACTGGAATTTTGGCAGCGTCAGTCAACTTCTCACGAAGCTGCGAAACGCTAACAAATGCAAGGTTTTTGCCGCCCGTAGGACGGCCTCGGGTCTTCAAGAGTGTACTCATCGGGGCTGACCTTAGCGGGTCTTTCGAGGAGGTCAAGAGGGAGATTTAAAAAATCTTCCCGAACCTTATCTGCTCGTTGTTCCCACAGACTAAGACCTCCAAACCAAAGACCATAGTTTTTGAGTTATTAGTCTCTTTAATTAAATGGACGTTTAATTCTTTTTCAAATTTGTCGAGAAGATGAGTAGGGATTATCACAGCATTAAAATGTTCCCCCAGCTTGTATCCTTTGCTTTGGACTTCTTGAATGGATTGTTGAATCTTTTGTAACATATTAATAAAGAAACCACTGCCAGTCTCTATGCTCACTCTTTCTATTAATAATAAATGGGCGGCAGTTAGGTTTTTTAGGTCTTTTAATCAAAGGCATCCCGAATTCTTCAAGAGTTTTATCAGATTTTAAACTATTGATTCTTTTATCGCACGCTACCATATTTTCCCAAGTGTCCTTGCCGTTTTTTGAGACAGGGATAAGGTGATCTATATTAGCCTCTTCCTTTGATAACCTTCGGCCCGTGTACTGGCAGGTCCAATTGTCTCTTTCGAGGATTGCTCTTTTAGTTAATTTAGCATGATAGATAGGAACTTTTGAAAAGTTTTTGCTGATAACGACTGTGGGAATGCGAAATGCCTGATAAGGAGAGGAGATTGAATAATCAAAAGACCGAACTGGCAAAGTCTCCCAAACTTCCCAAGAAACTGGATTGTATTCTGGGTTTTTAAAATCGTATTCTCCATCCATTAGTGGATAGTTAACATCCATGACTAGGTATGTACCTTTGAAGACCTTACTGATAGCAGTCTCAACGCCTTCAGTCCCAATGCCTAGCCAATTTTTATTTAATTTTAAGCAGGTCAGATTCTCAATGGCGAACATATCTATTTATACTCTTGAAACTCATTCTCTCCGTTTGAGTCGATGGAGTAAAATGTTTTCTTGGGATTTAAGAATTTAATCAGATTTTGACAGGATGTGCAAGGCTTAGAGTCCTTAATATCTCCGTTTCGATCTATCCTTGTTGTCACTAAATTCGTTTTAGAGAAGTCAATGTTAGTGAGATTCTTGAATTTTATGAAAGCATTTAGCTCAGAGCAAGTATACTTGTCCAGTATTTGCTCTCCATTTCTACCTGTTTTGGGGTTTTTACGATTGATGGGGTTGCTTTTTCTGGAGTTCTTACCTATCGTAATTATGCGATTTTTATAGAAGATAAACGAAAAATGTTGACATTTTAATTCTGAGTTCGTCTCTCTCAGGGCTTTTGTTAGACTAATGCATTTTTCCAGATTTACTTTTTTCACAAGAGGGTGATTCGGCTTTTTTTATTACTTCTTTAATGAAGGCTACGTAAAAAGCGTCTTCTTTTTTGGAGTCTTTTGATAGGTCAATTATGTCTTTTTTCCATTTGGGAAAGTCTTTGTAAAGCTCATCCCAAACTTTAGAATATTCATTATTAATCTTTTTTAATTTTGACATGTTCTTCTTCGATACATTGCTTAAGTAATTTCAAATAATGAGTAAAAAAGGATTCTCCAATCTTCGAAGGGTCATCAATCTTATCTTGACGATCTTTCTCATAACTGGCTTCGATTAGTTGCTGGACTAGTTTTAGAGAGTTCTCCATATATTTGAGATACTATCGGGCAAAATTAGGACTTGGCAGTTGTTTTATCCACTCCAGTTTCATCATCATCTCCTGAGCTAAATTGCCAGCTTTGCAATGGGTCGAATTTCTTCATCCATGCTTTGGCTATAGCCGATTTGGTGATTTCACGCAAATAGAAGTTGATTGGAACGCCGTCTTCGCCCTTAGTTGCTTGTTGAACGTAATCATCAAATGCAGTCATCAAAGAATTAGTATCAATTACTTTGTTATTATTATTTTCAATAATACCTAAGTTAGAAACGACGTTGGTTATATAACTATTGTTTAATTCAATAAACTGACTTCCAGCTTTAGCGCTAGATGCGGCTGAACCTTGAGTGGTAGTAATAGAATCAGTTGCGCCTTGAATGGCAGACAATTGATCCATCACTTCTTTTGCATCTGGTTGTAACTTACTAACTGTAGTTGTAATAAGATTGCTCTTGATGCTAGGGATAAGACCCATAGTGATTAAAGCGCAATGTGATGTTACAGTTGAATTACTAAATAGATTTTTTACACTGTCACTAACATCTTTAGTAACGCCAAATTTTCCCTCGTAACTAGCAAACCAGCCGCCATATTGAAATTCTGCATTAGCCGCTTTGGTCGAAGCGCTTGAAGTTTGAGATGAGTTAGTATTTTCATGTTGTTCAAAATGAACTAAACCAACAAAAGAACTTCCTATAGTTTTACCAGATAATAAACTTAACACATTTGTACTTGTTTTATCATCTATCAATAAAGAAATACCTTTAGGGTCTGAAGGGATCGGATCTTTTGGAAATGTTTTATTCCATGCGCTTATTGCTTTTTCTGGGTCCAAAATAAAAGGAGCTAATTCAGTTGCCATTTTATGCGTACACGCCGCAGTGATGACTAAAGTTCCTATAATATTATGTGCTGATGTAGTTGACAATGTTGAATTCGCAACACTCCCGGCTACTTGAGCAGAAGCTTTGAATCCGAAAACACAACTTACCGCAGAAGAAACACTAGCAGCGACATTATTTGCATGAGCATTAGTTCCATCAGTTTCATCTTCGTTACGAATGTATTGAACGTCCATGTTCATTGTGTTTGAACTTAATTCAATTTTTTTAATGCCAGTTTTATTCCAATCAACTGGGCTTTCGGGAGCTTCGTTAATAGTCGTAATTTTTGATTTACCATCCGCAATAGCTTGTTGCGAAACCAAAATGGCTTTAGCGTAATCAGTTGCGTTTTTACTCAAATCAGTATTAAGAGCAGTCATTTGATCATCAAGAGGTTTTAATTGATCTTCGCTTAACCCTAAATTAGCTAATTCATCATAAGTCATTTGGAGCTTTTGTTTCGCTCTTATTGTATCATTTAAAGTATCTTGCGCTACATCAACTGGTCGTTGAGCATTAGCGATAGCTTTTAAATTTGTAATGTTGGCTGGGTCTACTAGGTTGCCCAGTACTAAAGAAGGATCGTAAGGAATTGTGCTTGCCATATTTTTATATATTTTATTTTAAAAAAAGAATAAGTTACTGTATTCCATTAAATACAAGTCTTGTCTTTTTATGTCTTCTGTACTTTATTACACGCTTAAATATAAACGCAGAAAATCGTTATCTTATTTTATCCACTTTTGTTCTTTTAGTATGTCGTTTATTAAATCTTTTTCATGGCTATCCATTTCTTTATCAAATCTCTTTAATATTTCTGATAATGGATACGCTTTATCTGGAGAGTCTTTTTGCTTTTCTTTAAGTTCTTGAATGACATCTATTATCTTAACGAGAGGAGACTTAAACTCTTCTACTTTTTCTTTTGTTGAAAAATTAGACATTTCAAAAGCTTTGGGAGTTAGTGTTTTAATAAGGGAAAGGACTGCTGATCCTAACATATTAAATATTGAAAACGCAGCACCAGCGATAGGATTTACAGTCGCAAGAAGTCTAAGGATAACAAACACTACCGTAAATATAAGTATTGCGGTCAAAGCGCTAAAAACAAACTTCTTTAATCCCCAAAATACGGCATTAAGACCGAACATTCCGCTCATTGAATCTAACACTGCTTTATTTTGATCTGCTTCTTTGGCGACCTCTTTAGCTTTGTCGGTTAATTCCCAAAGTTGATCATCGTATTGTTCGTTTAACTCTACTTTTTCTTTTTGTAATTTATTAATTAGTTCGTCTCTTTTAGCAAGTAGTTCTAGTCCTTTCTTCCGCTCTTCTTCTACTGCGGAATTTAATAAATCGACTGTTGCTTTGATTCTGTTTATTTCATCTATATGAGGCGAGCCAACAATAGAAACGACTCTTTCGTTTAAAGACTTTGCTGTATCTACTTGAATTGGCGGATTGGTTACTTGATTAAGAGAATACTGGATACCTTGCGCCAACGCAGAAGTTTGAATTTTTTTGCCTTTGTCGTTCTTCCCTATTTCTACAAGAGTGTTGTCTACTTTCTTCTCTTCTTTGGCAATGACCTTTTGATTGTCATCTATCTGTTTAGAAGGTTTAATTGCAGAGAAGCATCCAGTTAGGATTAACAGGACGAAAGGCAGGAACAAAAGCTTCTTCATTCCTATCATTACACTAATTTAAAAATACTGCTAGGTTTCCCTCTAACATTTTTCTTTTCACCCACTTTTTTAATAGTATTGCCGATGACCATTTCTTTAACTTTAAGATAAAGTTTATGATAAGGAATTTTATTTGTGATAAGTAGATCCTTCATGGAGAATTCTCCATTTGGAATCTTTAACTCCGCTTGAGTAGTCTCGACTTGTTCTTGCTTGTCGGCTAACATTTCTTTATGCCTATTAACGGCTGCATCAAGGGAGATGCAGTCGAAGCCTGTCCTGCCAAAAGCATTATCGTTAGGATAAACCCACTTAGCCTCAATAGTTTTGCCATGAAATACAAATTGATCTTGTTTTTTAGGCTTAACTAGTTCATACTTTTTGGTTTTTGTAGCCTTTTTCATCTTCTCATAAACCATCCAGCCGCCTTCAAGCTTTTTTACGTAATTGAACTGGTAGTCTTTAAAAGTGAATTCCTTAGCGACCAAGAGATACCCGTCTTTATCTTTTTCCATTTTTTCTATATACTTTACTGTATTTAGTAATTACCTGTTTTAAGAGAATATTTTCTTTAGATATGATAACGTATTCGTTTTCAACTAAATGAATCAAATCTCCTGCTCGAAAATGATCACCTACTTTTGGTTGGTGGTACTTTTGAAGGTCTTTTTCCTTGAGTTCTATAATGTTTATTGGTTTGTTCATGATCAACTGGTTTGCTCCAGTTAATCTCATCATAGTTGGATTTAAACTGTTTGCTAAAACAATTTCTAGGATTACTCCCTTTTCCGTTCATTTTTTTCGTTTGTTAATAAAGAGTCGATTATCTCAAGCCTAGTCTTCTCAGAATACTGGGTCCAGTCAGAAATTTGCTGCCAAGACCTTCCGCAACCTGTGCAAAATCCATCTTTTAATTTACAAAGCCTAATGCAAGGGGTTGAAACCTTAGCAGCAGTGTTCATTCTTCTGTTGAGCTATCTGCTTCCTGCTGTCAACTATATCATAGAACTTGGTATAATAATTTTGAATAATCTTGTCAATATTCTTGACTATGCGATTAGGTTGATTGCTGGCATCAATGTTTCTAATATTTCGTGCCAGTTCGTTTAAAAGTTTTTTATTTTGTGACATTTTAGTTTCTTTCTTTAATTGTGTGGCTGTCTTCATCGAAGAGCTTTGGGGCGGGGAACTAAACCTTAATCATTTTTCCACCAACAATATTACTCTTCTTAAAACAATTGAGAGTGGCGTGCCCGGTGGGGATCGAACCCACGACCAACGGCCTAAAAGGCCAACGCTACTACCACTGAGCTACGGACACGTTTGTTGCTGACCCATTGACTATCTCTCTTTTTCAGGAAAAGTCAAGAAAAAGTATTGGGGAGCAGGTGATTGAATTGCACAACCGATCTTCACGTTATGAGCGTGACGAGATAACTACTTCTCCAACCTGCTACTCTGAGAGAGTGGCTTGAGCATCATGGAAGTCAAACCAAACTCAAAA
>Ga0209443_1001753_pt1 | contig 13338 bp, 16 predicted proteins | sample LauGreBMM110DCMD_2_FD_187571 | JGI IMG/M metagenome (GOLD analysis project Ga0209443, IMG submission 187571) | Freshwater lake microbial communities from Lake Michigan, USA - Su13.BD.MM110.DCMD (SPAdes) (version 2) | ecosystem: Environmental > Aquatic > Freshwater > Lake | place: Lake Michigan... | reverse complement strand
ATTATCTAATGATAATTCTAATAATAAAATAGTTAAAAAAGATAAAAAAAAATTTAATTTTAGTTATTAATTATTTTGTCCAGATAATTTAATTAAATATTTTTTAAAATTACTTGGTTCATAAATGTCACTAATTAAATATTTATCATATTTATATAATTTATTAAAATTATTTTGATTTCTAATTATAGAAGAATTTAAATTAAATTTCCCAAAAAATTCTAATATCCATTCTTCAGAATTAAATATATAATATAAAGAATTTAATAATAAAAATAAATCTTTTCGTGAATTAAAACTTGAATCGGGTGATAAATATGTATTACCGATTATTATATTATTATCAATTTCTATTCTTGAAGCATCAAAATCAGAAATAATAAAATGTAAATTATGTGGATTATATACATCTGTTCTATTTTTATCTAAAATTTTATAAAAAATATTATTTGCTTTTAAATCATTATGAACAAATTTAAATTTTTCTTGTAAATGTTCAATTAAATATGTTATTTGAAATAAAGCTTTCATTAAAATCTTAATTCTTCGTGATAATATTATATTATTTATTGATAATATTTCATAAAGTGTACCATCCATTTTATCTGTGATAGTAGAAATTAGACCTATTTTATGATTAAATCCAAAATGTCGTAAATTTAAAATATTATTAATATATTTTTCTTTTAAAAAATGTGTACTTATTAATAAAAATCTTTTTTGATATAAATTTAAAAATAAATGAATAAATGTTTCTATAAAATTATTTACTAAATAAGAATCATCCATTGAATAAAAATTAGAAAATCTATATACATAATTATGTCCTGATTTTATGTCAATAACATGATAAACTTGATTATATGATCCTTTATTAATAAATGAAATTATTTGTACTTTTAATTTTTTTTTTCCACAAGGTGAATATTTTACTATTTCTTTTTCAAAAGTATCTATTGTATTTAATTTTTTATGAATAAAAGTAGGTAAATTATATATTAAATTTTTAATATATTCTTTATTTTTTATTGAAAGATTTTGTAAAAACATATCATCTATTTTAAATCCCTGTTTTATTAAGTCTGATTTTAATCTAGTATATATTTGTTCCATATCTAAATATATATATAAAATAACTTTATCATTTTTAATAAAGGAAAGATTACACAAAACACACACACTACATCAGATACTTTAATGTCCATAGACAATTAAAATAACTATTCTTTGATGCCTTTGCTCAATCATCTTTTTAGACCGCGGTTTTTATACTCTAAGAGTTTTCCCTTCTTTTTCTTTACCCACAGTTTTTTGTTTTTTTTAGCCTGGTTGACTTCATCTGCCAGGTTGACTTCATCTGCCAGGTTGGCTTCATCTGAATACTTTAGACAGTTGAGATGACCATTATTTCTTATATGTCCCCAACGGTCCATTGGGCCTAAATTTATATACCGGTATTCGTAATATTCATCCCGGTATATGTAATATTCGTGCCGGTATTCGTCTAAAACGCTATGAATGGTCTTCTGGTAAGCCCAACTAGCTACATGCAAGGCTCGTAAGTTTTCTTGTTTTTCTTTTACTATTGCAAATATGAACTGAACAATCTCAAGTGGTAGCTTCTTTTCTAAAAAGCCTACTAAAAAATAAAACTCTACTAAAAAATAACAGTCCTTCCTGTCCTTGTCCAGAATAAGATTGGTCTCTTTGAATTCGTAGGGCGCATAACTCATAGTTGTCTGTTCGTTCTTGTTGTCTAGTTTAATAAATATTTTTTAGAAACATATAAACTATTATAATTTCAATTTTTTTTATATTGTTAAAAACATTACTTTTTCTTTAATAAAGGAAAGATTACACACAACACACACAACACACACTACACACAACACATACACTACACCAGATGCTTTAATGTCCATAGACAATTAAAATAACTATTCTTTGATGCCTTTGCTCAATCATCTTTTTAGACCGCGGTTTTTATACTCTAAGAGTTTTCCCTTCTTTTTCTTCATCCACAGTTTTTTGTTTTTTTTAGCTTCTGCTCTTGCTTCTGCTCTTGCAGCCGCTTCTGCAGCCACTTCCGGGTCCGGGTCCGGGTGCCGGTCCCAAGGGACATCATTTAAATGTGGAATATGTTGAACTGCACTGACGCTATGATTACAAGTCGAATCAACTAGTCTGATTTGTTTTTCTTTTACTATCGCAAATATGAACTGAACAATCTCAAGCGGTAGCTTTTTTTCTAAAAAGCCTACTAAAAAATAAAACTCTACTAAAAAATAACAGATGTGCCTAGGTATGTATGTGTTATTGTACTCTTTGATGAATTCGTAGGGCGCATAAGCATACTTATCCTTGTATGACAAAAAAGCATACTCATTCTCGTATAACCAATAAATCATAGTTGTCTGTTCGTTCTTGTTGTCTAGTTTGATAAATATTTTTTAGCAACATATAAACTATTATAATTTCAATTTTTTTTATATTATTAAAAACATTACGTTTTCTTTAATAAAGGAAAGATTTTACAACATACCCTTCAACATATACTTTAATTTTCTTATTAAAGCTAAAAATCATTTTGAAAGGAAAGCCAGTCTTCAATACGACCTTTTCCGTTTTCTGCATATAAAGTACGCATAGCACGTTCTTGCCAGTACCAACCAATCGAATGAATCTTAAAAGCTGTATGCCATCTACGAATAGTGATTTTTCTTTTTTCTTTTACTATTTCAAAAATTATCTGAACAATTTCCAGCGGTAGGTTCTGCTTTTGTAAAAAGTGTGCTAAATAGCAGTCCATAGTATGTCTGTTCATTATGGTTTAGTTTAAATAATATTTATTAACATGTAAACTATTATAATTTCAATTTTTTAATAAAAAAAGATTTCACACACTATAACAATAATATATTATTTTGTTAGGTTTTAATAACTATCATAAATATGTTGATTCAATAACTGTTTTTTATTTTGAATATATAAATAAAAAAAATTGAAATTATAAGTCTTTATTACTTCTTTATAAAGATAAGTATATTGTTATTGAAGATGTCAGAGCCCAAAGACTTTGAAAAGTTGCTTCGCGAACAAGTCAAGGCAACAACCGATGCTGTACAAGAATCTTTTGATGCTGTCGGTGTACAGATGGCTCAGTACGCATCACTGATTCAAGAACTATCTGAACGGATGGCAGAACAAGATGCAAGAATCGCAGAACAAGATGCAAGAATCGCAGAACAAAATCTGCGGATTCTAGAACTTGAAAATCCAAGATCTAAATATAGGTCCCTATAAATTAAATAAATGAATTTAGCAAAAAAAAACATATGCTGTTGTAAAAAAAGATTTACAATCTATTGATAATTGCATTTAAGACACCGATTTTAAACTATAATTTATTATAGTTTAGAATATATTATTTTATATTGTTCTTTATTTCTTCTTTTAATTTATAGTATTTTAATTTATATTTTAAAAATTTACGTTTATATGGATTATTATATAATTCGGATAAATGAATCATTGTATTGTTTAAAGTAGATTTAATAACTGAAGTTTCTGGGTTTGAATTTCTATAATCAACTTTTAATACTTGTGGAGTTCTAGAAAGAATAAAATCTTCACTAAAATCCATTAAATTAAAACCTCTTGACATACCAACATCTATTCTAAAAATAGATGGGTTATTATAATCAATAGTATTATTTATTCTATCACCACAACTAACTGTTATTCCATAAATACCAGTTTCTTTAGAAGCATCACCTTTAAAAACAGGTTTTGTAAATTCTTGACTAACTAAATTATTATTTACTAATCTACTAAATCCAGATTTAAAAATTTGATTATTATTACTTGTTAATAAATTTTGATTACAATGTCCAATAACTAATTTCATTTTATCAGGATTACAAGAAAATTGTTTTTTTTTCATATCTCTACATATAATTTGAAATCTATTATATAAAGTTGTACACATTTCTTCTTCTGTTTTACCATTAACAAATCCAAAATATCTATCTAAAACTAAACCATCGTTATGTTCATTTGAAAAAGTTAATAAATTTTCATCATTTTCAGTTTCCGTATCAAATGTATTATTATTATTAGTATCATCATTAATATATTCCATTAAGGATGAATTAATTTTTTCAATTCTATCTACATTAATAAGTGAACTAGAAATACCACCATGAACAAAAATAAAATTATTTATCATTAAAAATAAATATGCACCATCTTCACCAATTAATTGTGCACCCGGATTTCCTCTACCAAAAAAATCAAGTCGTCCTTCTGCACCTTGTTTATAACCTTCATAATTTTTTGCATATGTAGAAACAAAAGTAGAATAACTATATTTTACTTTACCATTTAAATTATACATATCATGATTACCTAAAACTTTAAATAAACGTCCATTTTGTGCCATTGCTTGTTTATTAATACTATTAATAAATTTAAAAATTCTTGCTTCTTCAAAAGGAAATTCGCCAGGTTTTTTATAAATTGGTCCCCTAACATTATCTAAAATATCACCACAAAAAACAACATAAGAATTGTTTCCACACCATTCATAATTTAAATCATCTTGAAATGTTTCATCATCCCATTCTTTTTCCATTTGTAAAATTAAATCATTATCTATTTCGTCTTGCTTAAAATTAAATCCTTTTTTTTTTTTAATTACTTTACAACAATCTCTTAAACAAATAATTAAAGGCATTATATCTCCATGAATATCTCCAATGCCATATATTATTGAATTAAAATTAGTTATAAATGTTTCATAATTAATTTCTGACATTTCTTTAATATTATAATATTTTACATAAAAAATTGAAATTAAAATATATAAATTATTATATTTAAATATTTAAATATTGATATATTATGTCCATTGAGGATATTTATTTGCATATTATTAATGAAATTACTATTTTTAAACCAGACATTATTTATTTAGCAGTTGGTTGTGCAATGGGTTATTATAGTAATATTAATCCAAATAATAATCAACAATATCCTCTTTTTCTTCATCCATTTACAAATAAAAAAAAATTATTTATTTTGATTGATCCGTATTTAGAAAATCCACTTAAACTCGAATCACAAATCAATTTAACTGAAACTGATTCAGGAGACTATTATCGCATTCTTCAAAATAATAATTTAATTGTATTTACAATAAAAAAACTATTTTATTTTTATCACTACGATAAAAATGCATTAGAAAAAATATTTCTTAATAAAATTATTTCATATTCAATTGAGAATAAAATTAAAACTTTTGTACAAGATTATACTGGAATTTATATTAAACATGCATACTTGGAATATTTAGAAGATAATCGTGATATAAAAAAATATGTAATATTTGATGTTACACAAGATCATTCTGGTTGTTTTGTAGACTTTAGTAAAGTATCTATTTTTTATGATTCAGAAGAACATTTTATCCAACCATATTTTTTAACACTTGTTGAAATAAAAAAATTATCTTTTGATATGTTTAAAATACATTTAAATAAACGTATTGATTGGATTAATTATCGAATATTTCGTCAAATTCGTATAATTAATAAAGAAATAGACGAAGATATAAAAAATACAATTGATGTAGAAAATATTTTAAAAAATTTAAAAAATATATATTATAATATCACATTAGAAATTACAATTTATAATTTAGAAAACACAATTAAATATGTTATATTTGATATTATTACAGCTTTGGAATTAGATGAAAATTTTTTAACAAATATTAAAACAAATATGATTAATGAATTAAGTAAGCTTAAAATAAAAGTTAATTAATATATTATAAAAAATAAAAACATACTATTACTTTATAAATTGGTCTAGAATTTATTTTATTACACCTTTTTTTAATATTGTTCATAATATTTAATATATAAAATCCTCTTCATATGATGCACGGTCTTCACTACGGCCTTGTCCATCTTCTTCTGCATATTTTAGCTTTCCCATATATCCATACCAAAAGAATGCATATCGACGAAGCTTGACACCAGCCCGCCACTTTGGAATAAGAATCTTTTTAACAATAATTTTTCGTAGCCTTACTGGATAAGGGCATCCATTTTCGTGAGCATACTTGAGACATTCAAAATGACCATTTATAAGATTGTACCAGGTGCAAGCAAAACTACATGTTTCTTCATTCCAAGGGCATCCATTTTCATGAAGATACTTGAGACATTTAAGATGATTATATTGAGCAGCAAGTTTGCACGTTTCTTCATTCCTAGGGGATCCATTTTCATAAAGATACTTGAGACATTCAAAATGACCCTTTTCACTAGCAATATTGCATAGTTCTTCTTCTGGATAACTGCGAGGGCATCCATTTTCATAAGCATACTTGAGACAGTCGAGCTGATTATTTTCAATTGCCTCTTTTAACGTATTAGAATACCAAGCGCATCCATTTTCGTGAGCATACTTGAGACATTCAAGATGACCATATTCTGCAGCAAATGAACATACATTGGATTCCCAAGGGCATTTATTTTCGTGAAGATACTTGAGACATTCAAGCTGACCATAATATGCTGCTTCCATGCACGTATCTTTATCCCAAGGGCATCCATTTTTATGAAGTTCCTTAAGACAACCTAATAAACCTTTTTCTATAGCTAATGAGTATAATTTTTTTGTCCAATTTTTAAAACTTTTATTTTCTTTGAGAAGAATTTTAAGGGTAATTAAATCACTAGCCTCTATTGCTTTCTTAACAGAATTTATAATAGCTTCATCATTACCACCAAATTGATTTTTTAAATTAAAATATTTATTTTTATACTTTAAATATTTTTCTTTATAAGGCATAATATTATATTATAATAGTTATTATAAAAATAACTGTTTAAAATCTATAATCTTTATCAACATTAGAAGCCCATTTAAATCTACTAATTAATTTTTGATTAAATATTTGTTCAGGAGGAATATTATATTTATTTATAAAAGCATAAATAATTCTTGGATCAATATAATTATTTTTAGAAGTTGATAAAGAAACATTTTTCATTTTTAATTTAGTATCTTTTTTAAGTCGATATATTTTAATTTTAGATTTTAGATTATTTAATTTTTCAGATTTTTTTTTGTCTTTATATTTTAACTTTTTCTTTTCTAATTGTTTTATTCTATTATTTATTTTATCTAGTTGTTCATCTAATCCTTTACTAACTGATTTTTGATGATTACACAATAATGCAACGGCTGTATTTGCTTGATAGAACATTGAAATTAAAAAGTTTAATCTTTCATCTGGATTAATTTCAGATATTTTATCTTCTCTTATTTTATCAAGTTCTTTTTGAAATAATAAACTAGCATTATATGTTCTCCACACTTTAGCTGTTAATCCTTCCATGAAAGAATTTAAGTAATTATTTAATGATGACGAATTAATTAAATTAAATAATTCATCTTTTTTATTTTTATCTTTAATAAAAGATTCTATATTTTTATAAACATTAGATAATACAGAAATTTTTTTGCAAAATCTAATAGAATCTTTTCCTAAAAAATCTAATTTAATTGTATTATTATCAAGTAATGTTAAATGTTCAACACGTAATGATGTAACACCAACTGTATCTGCTTCTTCTTTAGAATCTTTCTTTCCACCTACTCTTAATGCTAATTCATCAATAAAGTAAAGAGCGGTTGCTAATTGTTTTAATTTTAAATCATTTGAAACAAGATCAGATTCATATTTTTCTCTAATTGAATTAGATTTTCTTTTTAATTGTCTTGCTAAATTAAATTTTTCTTCATCTGATTTTGATTTGAAGAAAGATTCAAATGATGTAAATATATATTTTGTTTGATTCGTGATTTCTTCTTTCCAATTTGCTAACCATACAACGGTTCTATCATTAATAACGTTACCCCAATTTCCTGAAATATTTGGTTTAGGTATAGATGATTCTTTATCTAAATTAATAGTAACATCTTCTGGTCTAATTCTTTTTTTTATTTTACCTGTTTTTGGATGTGTTCCTCTACCAATAAAAATACCAGGTGGTTCTATTTTAAAATTATCTATTTTTAATTGTCCGCCATCAATGATACAGTTTTTATATGGTTCTTCTATTTCTTGTTGTTTTTCTTTAATTTTTTCTTTTTGTTCTTTTGACATTTCTGCTTTTTTTTCTTTTTCTTTATTTAAATATTTTTTAATTAGTGAAAAATCAATTTCATCTAATGACGAAACTTGTATATTTCCAAGAGTAGGTTTAAAATCTTTCCAAAAATTCTTTTTAAAAATAGATGATTCCATATAATTTGTTTCTAAATATCTAGCAAACATAGTTGCATATTCTTCTGCTAAACTTGGTAAAATAACTTCTTTACCATTAATAATAACTGGTGTTTTATGTGATTCATATTCAGGTGGAAACATTGGACCATTGTGTTTTAAAACAGTCCATTTTGGTTTATCATTAACTCCACCACCAATTAAATTAAAATTTAATAATCTTGGATTGTTTGTAATTAAATTTAATATCCACATTTTTTTAAATTAAATATGATTAGATTTTATTTATATTAAAATAAATAGAATAATTCTAAGTATATAATAAAATTAATAAAATATAACTTATTATAATATTTAATGGAATTTATTTTTATTTGAAACATACATTTTATATATTTAATCTTTTAATTTCGTTATCATTTTTATCAATGTTCATTAATAGTAAATGATCGTAAAACAAATGTTTATCACAATCTAAAAATAAGAATTTAAAATTAAGTAAAGGATATTTTTTTACTATAGCTTCATTCAATTCACTAATATCATAATAATCTGTATTTGGTCTTGTTAATATAAATGTTATATTATTTTTACTATTCAATAAATCTTTAATATTTTGTATTCTTCTTTTATATCTATTTATAAATTCTTCATAATCATTCGTAATATAATGATTAATACCCTTTGACCACTTTTGAGTAATAAAAAGTTTAGCATGTCCTGGCGATTCATGATTAAATATAAAATTATATTTTATATTATAAATTATAAGATCTCCATCTCCATTTGTATTTAAAAATTTTGATTCTTTTGGTATTTTGATTAACTTTAAATATCTTATATCGCACAAAAATTCAAAATCATCCTTTATACATTCAATAATTCCTTTGTAATTTGTAATCATTTCATCAAATGGACAAGTTTTATATCCATTTTGTTTTGTTTTTCTAAAACCTGAAGAAACACCAACAGTCGCACTATGACAATTCCATCCTAAAGATATACCTTCTTCGCCCATATATATAATAATTATAAGTATATAATAAAATTAATAAAATATAACTTATTATAATATTTAATGGAATTTGTTGAAATGTTTAAAAACGATTTTTGTTTCGTTCAATGTTATATTCAATTTATACAAATAGGAAATCAAGAGAAAAAAATTTTAAGTTTCCCTAATTATTATAAAAATGTAACATTAGAAAATTGGAAAACATATTATATAGAAAATAAAAATAAAAAACAAAATGTTATATTTTTTCCAAAATATTTAGAAAAAAATGAAGATATAAACACATTTTATGATAATAATAAAAATAATAATAATGATAATAATAATTTATCAAGTAATTCTTTTATTATTAAAACTGGTAAAATAAGTAATATAACTGTTTTAGATTTTGATACCGAATATGCTTATATTATATTTTTACAAAATGTTCCAAATTTTGATACATATTTTACTGTTAAAACAAAAAAGGGATATCATGTATATTGTTTATATAATTCTAATTTAAAAACATGTATTAATATTTTAAAAGATTTTATTGATATAATTGATATAAGAAATGATGACGGAGTCATAATTTGTCCACCATCATCATATATAGATTTAGATGGAAATATTTTTACATACAAGTTCTTAGGAGGTGAAATTAAAGAAGTTCCTAAATTTTTATTTGATTCTTTATCAAAATTAAATAAACATACATAGTTATTATGTATAATAATTAATTAAATAATTTAAATTAATATCACTAGATTCAATTTTTAATTCATTTGATGAAAAAACAAATAGTTTTTTACAATTATAATTTTTTATTATCTCAACAATAATTGAATTAATAAGATGATTATCATTTTCTATTTGTTTTAGAAATTTTAAATTTGTTGTCGTAGATGGTAAAATCCAATTAATTATTTTATTTGAATGTTGCTTTAAAATATTAAAAATTACAATACTATTTGAAGGTGCATAATTCTGTTCAATTAAAGTTTTAAATAAAAAATTTGTATTTTTTTCAAGAAATTTTTCTTCTTTGTCATTTTGTATTTTTATAATAAAAAAAACAATTGGTAATGTAATGTCATAGTTAAAATAATATAAATCTAATTTTATAGATTCTAGCATTACTATATTTTATATTATAATTATTAATAAATAACACATTTTTAAATTATATTTTTTATTTTTTATTAATTTTAAGAGAAATTTTAGTTACTTTACCAACTTTAATTTCTTCTGTCTTAATCATATTATGATCCCAATCGGGTTTAATACGTTTAGCTTCTTCTTCTTCTTCTTTTTTACGTTTTTCTTCAAGTTGAACAATATATTCTTCAAATTGTATATTCCAAGGTTTCATTCCACATTCAGTATAATGAATCTTACGTTGTATATCATTTAATTCCGACTTTTTTTTATTAATATTACAAGTAATATGACTATGTTCTTTTGTATTTGTAGAAACAATAAGTTTTTCTAAATTATTAATTTCTTCCTGTAAAGTTAATTTCATTGAATCAAATTCTTCTTTAGTATTACAAGAACATTTACCTGTTAAGAAATTTTCAATACAAATACTTTCATTTATATTATGAACACCTTCTTTACAATTAATTTCACCAAGACAAATTTCCCAAATAGTTACATTTTCTTGTTTTTTAATTTTATTGTTAAATGTTAAATAAGTATTACAAAAACGTGTCATACGGACAAATGCCCAAGCATTATCTTCCAGGGTTTTATCATCAAGATAAAATCCTGGAACATCATCAGCAAATACATAACCACTTGATTTTGTTACATGTGGTATCGGAGATTTCCAATCACGTTTTTTAGGAAGTTCTTTTGCTATTTTACGATAATAACAAGAAAGTTCATGCCATAATTGAAGAACTTCAATAAAATTCATTTTATTAATTTTAGAAATTTTTTCATTAAAAGATGAAAAAGAATTAATCTTAGATTTATCACAATTAATAACAGAAACTATATTTACAAACATATTAACAAAATTGTATTTACTTTTATCTAGATTATTCCAATAATAAATGTATGGATAAGTTTTAATTTCTTCTAAAGAATGTGCACCACGACAATTATTACAATATGTACAATGTCTAATATTATATCCTTTACCTTGACGAAATGAGTTATGATTATTAGTTTTTATAATATAATGAGCATATGTTTCACGACACCAAAGGTTTTTAGGTGGCTGTATTATCTTATTATCAGTAGTAACATCATTTGTAGCCATAGTTGATTAAATTATATATTATTAATATTTTAAAATAATATATAATTCAATTTTTTTATTAAATTAAACGAATAATTTTTTTAAAATAAAAAATTATAAAATAATATAATGATAATGAAAAAATCTCAAATAATTAAAAATTTTAATACTATAATTTCTGAATTCTTAGAACAAATTGCTCCTAATATAGGACATACATATTTTCATTCTTTTTCATTACTAATTAAAATAAATTGTACAGAACCTATTCAACAATTTATTAAATATATTCATAATTCAGAAGAACCACTAGCAGAATATATTAATACAAAAAATGAAGCATATTTTCAAAATACCGATAATCATAAAGAATATATAGATACAATTGATAATTCAAATATGATATTATTTGAAATTATTAAATTACAAGATACATATTCAAAATTAGATAAGGAATCAAAAGATAATTTTTGGGATATTTTACAAGCTCTTTTACAATTATCTAATGAATATTTAAAAGCGAAATCATAATAAAATATTTTAAAGATTAAATTATAAAATAATATAATGAATAAAGTTGATACAATTAAAGATTTTAATTCAATTCTTGGTGATTTTTTACAACAAATTTCTCCTATTATTGGTACTACATATCATGTTTATTTTACAAAATTAATTAAAATAAATGCTATTGAACCTATTAGAATTTTTAGTTATTATGTTTATAATTCAGAAAAACCATTAGCAACATATATTGAAACAAGAAATGAATCATATTTTGATAATACGGATAATCATAAAAAATATATGGATAAGGTTACATCAGAAAATGCATTAATGGAAATTATTAAATTACAAGGTATATATACACAATTAAATAAAGAATCTAAAGATAATCTTTGGGATATTTTACAAGCCCTTTTACAGTTATCAAAAGAATATAATTTATAATAATTAATTATCATTTGCATATTTAAGTGTATAATTATAAGCATTTGCATCATGAAGAACTTTATTATTTATAAGTAAATTAGCAATTTCATGAACGAGTGGATCTTTAGGATTTGGATCTGCAAGAAGAGAACAAATAGAAAGTAAAACTTTCGAAATTGTTAAGGCTGGTGACCATCCGGAATCTTTAAGAATATCTAAACAGATACCGCCATTATTATTAATATTACAATGATAAATTCGTGTAGTAAAATAAATTTTTGGAGGTTTAAAAGGATAATCACTAGGAAATTTAATATCTAATTTAAAAATACCTCCTTCATAAGGAGTTTCATCTGGTCCAAAAATAGTAGCTTTCCAGTGAGTAATATCATCTTCGTCTGGTCCTGCAGAACAATTAGTTACTGGATTAGTTTGTAATTCATTAATTTCTTGATTAATTCGTTTAATTAATAAAGATGACATTATATATATATAATATAAAATATATAATATATATATCTTTCAATTTTTTATATTATTTATTAATTTTATTAATTTTAATAAAATTATTAAATATAATGTATTTATTTTATATAAATTAAAATTTAATTTATTTCTTCTGGTTCCATAGTTAATTTTGGTTCCATAATTACTACTGGTTCCATTGGTTCAACTGTGTCAACTGGTTCAACTGGTGTTTCAACTGGTGTTTCAACTGGTGTTTCAACTGGTGTTTCAACTGGTGTTTCAACTGGTGTTTCAACTGGTGTTTCAACTGGTGTTTCAACTGGTGTTTCAACTGGTGTTTCAACTGGTTCAACTGGTTCCACTGGTTCCACTGGTTCCACTGGTTCCACT
>Ga0209443_1001752_pt1 | contig 13343 bp, 16 predicted proteins | sample LauGreBMM110DCMD_2_FD_187571 | JGI IMG/M metagenome (GOLD analysis project Ga0209443, IMG submission 187571) | Freshwater lake microbial communities from Lake Michigan, USA - Su13.BD.MM110.DCMD (SPAdes) (version 2) | ecosystem: Environmental > Aquatic > Freshwater > Lake | place: Lake Michigan... | reverse complement strand
ATGTAAGGTGATAAATAAGTGACTGCACCATTTACAAAGTTTCTGGTTTTACCATACTTTAAAGGGTCAACCTCGTCTAGTTTTTCAAGTATAGTTTTATAATCTGTTGTAAATTTTAAATCCATTTAACGTTTACTTATTTTATTCATTGAAATTGTTTTTTGAAGACTGCATTTAAAACGAGATATACCAGCATTTCTTTTTTGTGCATGTTTTTGACTTACGCCACTATTCACTCTTTTCCTCCACAAATTAAAACTGCTGCGTTTTAATTCTTTTCGCATTAATGCAATTGTATCAGCCTCACTAAAACCAAATTGCATTTTAATGGCTTCAAATGGAGTCCGGTCTTCCCAAGCCATTTCAATAATTCTGTCTATATCTATTTGTTCCAACATGCTTAATACATTTTAAAATGGTATTCGTTTCCAATTAACACTAACTGGTGAGCCTTCTGCAACAATTACCGAATTTGGTTTTTGAGTATTCAAAAAAGAAAAATCGTTTCCATACATGGCTGCAAAATCGCAATTAATGGAATAGTCTTTTACTTTATTTATTTCCCATCTGGGGTGGTTCACTTTGTATTCTTGCGAAAGCTGATTATTTATTTTTGTATACCCAAAGTAATGTTCAAAAATGAATTCCTCTACACTGCCTTGCAACATTGGCTCACTTTCCTTTGCCGTATTTACTGCAATATGATTCCATATGTTATTTATTTTCCATTCATATTTTATGCTTTTGGAAAAATCGGTTATATCTATTTCGTTTTTTGTAGGTATGGCAATGTAATGTTCCTTGTACAGTTTATTGGCAAGCCACGCTACTATTTTATATGGCACCGTTTCATTTATAAAAACAACACCTCTTTTTAAATTATCTCCTTCTACTCTCTTTACATAAAAACGCAGATTAATTTCTTCAAACGTTCCTAACAATGGTATGGGCATGTTGAACAACTTCGTTTTTTTAAACATAAAACCAACAAGGCTTACGTAGGCGTTGTTTTCGAATAAATCTAGCTCAACACCCTTTGGCAAAAAAGACTTTAATACATTGGGGTTTACTGCATAATTTGCCATAATTAAATTTTCCCATCGGGCTGATAAAAAAGTATCGGTCATTTAATATTTTTAAACTTTAAGGGAAGACATACCTCCATCAACATGCAATATTTGACCTGTTATCCAACTTGCTTTTTCAGAAAGTAAAAATGCTGCCATATTTGCTATGTCGGCCGTGGTACCAATTCTTTTTAAAGGATGCCTTTGTGCAGATGCATCCATTTTTTGGTCTGTATTTACAAGGGAGGCAGCAAGTGGCGTGTTGGTTAAGGATGGGGCAATACAATTCACTCTAATTTTAGGAGCAAATTCAGCTGCTAATGATTTTGTTAATCCTTCAATAGCACCCTTGGAAGCAGCAACCTGTGTATGAAAATTTAATCCTGTTTGTACTGCCAACGTTGAAAATAAAACAATTGAAGCATTTTCTGCTTTCTTTAATCTTGGGAGTGTCATTTGAATAATTCTTATGGCGCCAATTACCTGAAGTTTATAATCTGTCTCAAAATCCTCAGGTTTAATTCTTTCAAAGGGCCTAAGGTTGATACTACCTGGGCAGTAAACAACACCAGATAATTCATCTGGCAAAAAGTCTAATGAAAGTGCATCGTCTAAAACATTTAAATGATGAAAGTGAATAGTAGAGTTTTCAACAGTGGGTTCATTTTTATTGAAGGTTGCTGTTACTTGATTGCCAGATTTGGCAAGTTGGATAGCCAATTCTTGTCCGATACCGCTAGAGGCCCCAATTATTAGGTAATGCTGCATATATTGAAGTTTGATATTTATAACAATTAGAGCATTAATTTGTTTACATACCTGTATTTACTTTTATAGTAACTACTTTTTACTACATCTATTGAAATTTAGTATATGCTAGAATAACAGGTATTATATGATTGGCTTTTGCAGCATTTAACTAAAAAGTTAGGAGGGATTGCAAATAATTTATTGCATTAGTTTAAAGAAGGGCATTTTGGTAAAAACGCATAGATACGATGATTAAAATGTACAACGCACTTTCACAACAATAATTAGTGACTAGATAACTTTAGAATAAATTATTTTATTTCTTTGTTAAACAAAATTGCTACTTACTATAAAAAGTTGAAACAACTTTGAGTATAATTCTTTGAGTTACATTTTGTTTGAAAAATTTGAGGGGGGGGTCGATTTTTTACTAAATCGTAAAAAAATTATCTATTTTTTCTAAGATCTTTAAGGGCAAGAAAAAAACCAACGCCAAATAGCACTGTGATCAACCCTGCAAAATATGGTATTAGTTCAATCATTTTTCTTAATATTTATAAGTTTTAAATATATACCAAAAGCTAGTATAGAAGGTACCCAAATGCCAATAAATATGGCAGCATTTGCTTCGCCTTTAAAATATAATACCTCAGAAAAAATAAGGGAAAGAAATGCTGCAATAAATAACAATTTATCTGTTATTGTAAATTTGTTAAACATAATGTTATTGATTTTTAAATTTTGATTCTTTTAATTCGACATTATAAATAAATATAAAAACGAATTTACGATTTAATTATTTATTAATAGTTTTTTAAAATAAAAAGCCAAGACTATATTTGTGGCATACGAAATATTTTTTGTAAGGCTATATTTTGGAACAAAAGATAATCTAAAATCAAAATTTTATCCCCTCCGCCTTTTTTCATGCACCACTAACCAAGGCGGAGGAGATAATGACCATTGCTATTTTTTCCTTTTTTTTGTAAAATTAACAATATATAGACCTCCGTTTATAAAAATAGATAGCTTTGGGTTAGTTTCTGTAATTAAATTATTACCTGCATAATTGGTGCTTACATCAAAACGTCCGTTTATGCGAAGGCCAGCATTCATTGTAAATATCCAGTTTTTGTTTACTAGTTTTTCAAACCCTATTTTGGGTCTTATTTCTCCTAGTTGAAAAAATGAATTATTAAAAAGAGGAGTTGAGTTTTGCAAGGTAAACTGAGAGTCTTCTAGTTCCTATCCAAAAAGCCATAATGCACTAGCAGTTGATTTATACTGGAAATTGGCTCTAGCTCTTAACAAGGCATTGATGCACCATTTTTTATTGAAGGAATTATTATATATAATGCAGGTACATGTATTATTTTTCGTAAGCTATTAAATGGTTTTTATGGGTTTAATTTATAGTTTGTTTATAAAAATTGCTAACTATAAAATATGTTATTGCTTAATAAGTATACACAAGTTGTTTTTTAAAGAATTTAGTATTGTAATTATACACCCACAGGCACACTATGCACCGCTGCTGCCATTTCTTTAATTAGGTTAGCATCTTTTTCTATGGCGTTGCCTACAACAATAACATCGGCACCTGCTTTGCAGTTTAGGTAGGCTTTTTCGGGGTGGGTAATACCACCACCAATTATAAGGGGTACATCAATACAACTGCTTACTTTTTGTATCATACTCTCGGTAATAGGGCGTTTTGCTCCGCTACCAGCATCCATATAAATCAGCTTCATGCCTAGCATTTCACCAGCCATAGCAGTACATATGGCTATTTCGTTTTTATCGGCTGGCAATGGGGTTGCATTGCTAATGTAACTTACTGTTGTTGGTGCGCCACCATCTATTACCATATAGCCAGTGGGCATAATTTCTAAACCACTTTGTTTTACAACTGAGGCACTTATTACATGCTGCCCAATTAATAAATCGGCATTACGGCCGCTTATTAAACTTAGGTACAAAAGTGCATCGGCATACTTACTTACTTGGTTTGGGCTGCCAGGAAAAAGTATAACGGGTATGTTGCAATTGCGTTTTATAAACTTTACACATTCATCTAAATAATTACTTATTACAAGGCTACCTCCTACCAAAAAATAATCAACTTTGGCACCTACTGCAAGGGTAATCAATTGCTCAATACTAGTATCGTTAACCTTATCGGGGTCAATTAATACTGCAAACGATTTTTTTCCTTGTCGCTTTCCTTCTGTTAATGAATGATATATGCCGTTGTTCATTTATTTGATAGTATAGTGCAAAAATGTAACAAAAAAAGTTATTAGTAAAATATTAGACGGTATTTGTGGGTTTTACGTGGCAAATTGAGTTTTTAACCACAGATAACTCTGATTTTTGCCACAGATTCCCTTTTCTGTAGGTTTAATGTGTAAATTTGAGCAATGGATTTTAGTGGAGAAATATCGTTTAAAACTGCACGTAGTGGTGGTAAAGGCGGGCAAAATGTAAACAAGGTAGAAACCATGGTAGAAGGCTATTGGCATGTGGCTTCCTCTTTATTAGTTTCTGCTGAGCAAAAAAGCCTTATTGCCGAAAAACTTGTAAATAAAATAAACTCTGAGGGGTTTTTGCTTGTAAAAAGCCAAACCGAACGTACACAGCTTGGTAATAAGCAGCAGGTTATTAAAAAAATAAATCTATTAATAAATAAAGCGTTAATAGTACCTAAAAAACGTAAGCTAACTAAAGTACCTAAGGGGGTTATTGAAAAAAGATTGGAGGGTAAAAAAAATAAATCATCTATTAAAGAAAATAGAAAAAAAGTAATTGTATAGCCGTGAAAATAAAAATTAGCCTATCACTTTTGTTGTTTGTTTTATTAAGCATAGTATAGTATTGTTAGAGGCTTGTAAAAAAACGGATCTCTTAGTTTACAAGCCAACCTATTTAACCTTTACAGTGCCTATCGGCTGGCCTCAGCCTACTAAAAATATTTTTGAAAATAACCCATTAACAGAAGAAGGTTTTCAACTTGGTAGAAAATTATTTTATGATGGAAAGTTAAGTAAAGATGGGAATTTCCCTTGTGCTAGTTGCCACCAACAGTTTGCGGCTTTTGCCACATTTGATCATGATTTTAGCCATGGCTTTAATAACAGTTTTACTACTCGCAATGCCCCTGCAACCTTTAATTTAGCCTGGATGCCTTTATTGCATTTAGATGGTGGTATAAATCATTTAGAAGTACAACCTTTAGCACCAATTACTGCACCCAACGAAATGGCAGAAACGTTAGATAATGTTTTAACTAAATTAAAAAATGATTCCGCCTACCCTGCATTATTATTTAGAAGTACAACCTTTAGCACCAATTACTGCACCCAACGAAATGGCAGAAACGTTAGAAAATGTTTTAACTAAATTAAAAAATGATTCCGCCTACCCTTCATTATTTAGAAAAGCTTTTGGTAGTAGCGAAATTAATAGCCAAAAAATGCTTAAAGCTATTGCACAATTTATGGGTAGCATGGTTAGCAGTAATAGTAAATACGATAAAGTACAACGAGGAGAAACTACTTTTACAACGGCCGAACAAAATGGGTATACTTTTTTTAAAGCCAAGTGCGATGCTTGCCATAAAGAGCCTTTATTTACAGATAATAGTTTTAGAAATAATGGACTTGCCATAAATACTTTTATAAACGATTTTGGTCGACTAAAAATTACCAATCAACGAAGCGATTCATTAAAATTTAAAGTGCCTACGTTACGTAATGTAGAGCTTACATTTCCGTATATGCATGATGGCCGTTTGTATGCACTAAGAGATGTTTTAGACCATTACAGCAGTAACTTAATCACTACACAACCTACACTTGACCCCTTGTTGGTTAATAGAATTGCAATGAGTAATATTGATAAAAATAATTTAATTTCTTTTTTAAGAACGTTGAATGATACTACGTTTACAAAGAATGTACGCTTTAGTCAGCCTTAACGTTTACCGGAGTTTTCACAGATTAATTTAAAAAGTTAAAAGACTATTTTGTTTAGCGTTATAGTACCTAAAAATCCCAAAAAGGCGCAATGAGTATAAAGTAAAAACTTAGAGACCGTAGCAGCTTTTTGGGAAGTTATATAAAAAGATAATTAGCTTTTACGCATAGAAATTAACGTAGTTAAAATTTGTTTTTGTATTTCTATTTCTGCTTTTTGCGTAACTTGATCTTGTTCGTTATCCGAAATTTTCTTTTCTAATTTCGCTTTTTCTTTTTGCAAACTAACGCCATCTTCAATTAGGCTACTCGATTTTTTTTCATTCTTTTCTACTACTTCTTGTTGTTCTTTTATTTGCACTTCTAAATCGTATGCAACAATTACCGGCCCAAAATTAGTTAAGTAGTTTTTGCCATTATTAAAAACGGTAGCATCTAAGGTATCGCTTACAAATTGCTCTAATCCTTTTGATATTAACAGGGTTATTTTTGAATTGTCTTTATCTTTTCTACTTTTTTTATCTACCATAAAATATAAATCGTACATATCGCTACCTATTTCTGCCATTCGAACCCCTTTGTACACCATAAAGCCTTTTGTTTCTTTGCTTTTATACCCCAATTTTGTAAATTTATCATAAATAGCTGCTTGTGTTGTTTTTGTAGAAAAAGGGTATTCCATTACTGCAGCTTGGCGTGGAATTTTTTGAAACTCAACAGGCTCATCTCTGCTTTGTGCTAATGATACAAAGCAATTTATTATGGCTACTGCAACTATTACTAATTTTTTCATTTTAAAACTGTTTAATTGGTTCAATACAAAGATAGTTTTAATACATTTTACTTTGTATGCATATTTTAAAACATTATTAAAAAATAACAAAGTAAATTTGAGAAATTTTAAACAACTTGAGTAGTGTTAAAAAATTAGCGGGGCAAACACTTTGGTATGGTGTAAGCAGCATATTTGGTCGTTTTTTAAACTACCTGCTAACCCCTATTTTAGCAACAATTTTTGCTGCAACAGACTATGGAAAAATAACTACCTTATTTGCAATTGCAGCTTTTTTAAATATTTTTTTTACCTATGGTTTAGAAACCGCCTATTTTAGGTTTTCTGCCAAAGACGATGAAAAGAAAGTATATAACACAAGTGTTAGTTCAATTGTACTTACAACAGCTATACTTACCACTATTTTATTATTCCTTAGCAATAGCATTGCTCAATTTTTAGAAATACCAGATCATCCTGAATATGTAAGGTGGGTAATAATAATTGTTGCAATAGATACCTTATGCCTTATGCCTTTTTGCAAACTACGTTTTGAAGGTAGACCAAGAAAATTTGCAACCATAAAAGTGCTAAATATTTTAACGAATGTAGGTTTAGTATTATTTTTTTTAGTGCTTTGCAAAAATGCAATACCGGGTAGTTTTTTAGGTAAATTTTATTCGCCGTCTATAGGTTTAGGCTATGTAATTATTGCTAACTTAATTGCTAGTGTTGTTACTTTATTACTACTAGCTAAAGAGCTTTTTAAATTTAAATTTAGGATTGATAAAAAGTTTTGGAAAGAATTAATGACCTACAGCTTGCCATTAATTATTGTAGGATTTGGAGGTATGATAAATGAGTTGATTGATCGGTTTATGATACTTAAAATGTACCCTGGCACTACAGATGAGGCTTATTCCATATCTGGGATTTACGGTGCTAATTACAAACTAGCGGTACTTATAGTTTTATTCATTCAAGCATTTAGGTTAGGTGCAGAGCCCTTCTTTTTTAAACAATCAACTTCTGAAAATGCACAACGAACGTATGCAAGGGTTATGAAATTTTTTTTACTAGCTTGTTGTTTTTGCTTTTTAGGGGTTGTCCTTTTCTTAGACGTATGGAAATATTTTATGGGCAAAAGCCACCCAGAATATTGGACAGGTTTAAAGGTAGTACCCATTTTAATGTTGGCTAAATTATTTTTGGGTGTTTATTATAATTTATCTGTTTGGTATAAGCTTACCGGAAAAAATTTAATTGGTGCTTGGATAACATTGGGCGGTGCCGCTATTACAATTATTATCAATTTTATTTTTATACCTACTTTAGGCTACATGGCTTGTGCCATTGCTACACTTTGCTGTTATGCATTTATGATGATAGCCTCCTACAAACTAGGGCAAAAATATTACCCTATACCTTATGCCTGGAAAAAACTTACCGCTTACGTAGTAATTTGTGTAGCATTGTTTGGCCTGCATCAACTTACCCTTTACTTTACAGAAAACAATTACATAAAGCATAGTATAGGTATATTGTTATTTGGAGCTTTTACTTTTTTTATTTTAAAAGTAGAGAAAAAAGAATTTCAAAAAATACCTTACCTCAATAAAATTATTTAGCCTTACTTAAATGCGAAAGATTTTACACTATCTTTTTAAAAAACCACTTACGTGGTCTACCAATAAATTTTCCGGAGCCCCCAATAAAGAAGTTGTTTTTACCTAATTAGATAAATTGTATAAAGGAAGGAGAGAAAGTTGGAAGAAGTTTTAAAAGACTTGGATTAGTTTTTTATACCTATGCTCGCGGGGGAGAAGACTGTGTAGATATTTACGGAACAGGATCATACCCATGTCCACCCCAAGGATGGCATTTACTAACTCGTTTTAACGTAAGCCAAAAACCTTTTACTGGACCGTGCTTTTTAAAGGCTTTAATACCATAGTGGGAGCATGTAGGTTGATAGCGGCACTTATTACCTAACCAAGGAGAAATTATCCATTGATATAATTTTATTAAAACTATAAACGGAAAACTAGCTATCTGCTTTAGTTTGCTCATTACAATTTTTTTGTACTCGTTTTAAAACGGCAGCCGTTTTGTCAAAAATGGTTGTATAATCTGGTAATTCGTTTCCAGTATAAACAAAAAAAATGGCTAAGTGTATATTTTTTTCAACCACTATTTTTTGTAGCTCATTTTTTTGTAACCGATAAGCCTCTCTCATTAACCGTTTTATCCTATTTCTATCTACTGCCTTTTTAAAATATTTTGTACTAACTGTAAAGCCAGTTTGTAGATGGTCGTTTGTATTTCTTATTGGTTGGTTGGTAATTGGTAACACCGCATTCGTATCAGGTACTTTTAACAAATAAATTACTCGAAAGGGGGAAATAGAAAACGCCTTGCCTTGCTTAAAAACTTGCTCAATTAATTTGCGACTTTTTAAACGTTCTGTTTTACCTAATGTGTATCGTTGAGATGTATTCAATATAGCAAAATTAAAAAAGTCCTGCTGTAAAAGCAGGACTGAATATTTTTACAGGAGTAAATTCTATTTTTTATCGCCATGCTCGCTACTAACCGACAATTTATGACGACCTTTTGCTCTACGACTTGCTAATACTTTACGACCATTTGCAGTTTGCATACGTTTACGAAAACCGTGTACCGTTTTTCTACGGCGTTTATGGGGTTGATAGGTTCTTTTTTTACCTGGCATTGTTTAAATTTTTTCCTTTTACAAATATTATTTCTAAAACTTACCTCGAGGCACCATCCCCGTTGGTTTTGAAAGGATGGCAAAGGTAATGGTTTTAATGAATACTTAAGACTGAAAATTGAATAATTTTATAATTAAAGGCTTAAATGGGTTGATTTCACATTTTTGCCAAAGAAATTAATAGCATGATTATCAAAATCTTGGGTACTATCGGTCGTATAAAACTGCATTTGTTGATTTTTGCTACAATTATTATCAATTTCTGGGTGTCTCCCTAAATAATCCTTTAAACTGTTAGCTACTATTTTACCTTGAGACAAAATAGTTATATTTTTTGCAACCAATTGCTGTATACTTTCTGTTAATAATGGGTAGTGGGTACAGGCTAACAAAATAGTGTCGATGGTTGCGTTTTGTTGTAATAAATTCTGTACATCTTTTTTAATAAAATAGTTTGCCCCTTCGGTATGTTGTTCATTATTTTCGATTAAAGATACCCACATGGGGCATGCTTGTTGATATACTTGGATAGAGGGATAGAATTTTTCTATTTCAATGGGATACGATTGAGACTGAACTGTGCCGTTTGTTGCTAAAATTCCAATATGCTTTGTAGTTGAGTAATTTCCTAATACTTCAGCCGTTGGCCGTATAACCCCTAACACTCGTTTTGATGCATCGATTGTTGGCAAATAAGTTTGTTGTATGGTACGTAACGCCTTTGCCGAGGCTGTATTACAAGCCAAAATTACTAAAGAACAACCTTGGCTAAATAACCATTGTACGCACTCCAACGTATATTCATAAACGGTTTCAAAGCTTCTTGTGCCATAGGGAGCTCTGGCATTATCGCCTAAATACAAATAATCGTATTGGGGTAGTGTATGTACAATTTCTTTTAAAACGGTTAAGCCTCCGTAACCACTATCAAAAACGCCTATGGGTTGTTTCATTTGGTAAAAATAGTTTTTTATACTCCCTTACTTATCATAAGACTCATTTTTTTATAAAAGTAAAGCCTTTCAACTAATTGAAAGGCTTTACAGAATTATTTTATACAAAAATTAGTTTGCTTTTACAGCTGGCTTTGCAGTTGCAGCAGCTGGGTCTTTAATAGCTAACTTCTTTTTTACTAATGCCATAACATCATCTCCTGGAGGTGCAACAATTATTGTGCTTACATCTAATATATATGCATAACCAGCTTCTTTTGCTACAGCTTTAATAGCATCCATTGCTTTTGCACGTATTGGAGTTAACAATTGTTGTTGACGTTGTTGTAATTGCTCTTGTGCTTTTTGACTGAAGCCTTGTACCTCTTGATACAACTTAAACAATGTATTTCTCTTAAACGTTTTTTGGTTATCGGTAAGCTTTGCAGAATCTTTGATAAACAAACTATCTTGCTCGTTTAATTCCTTAATCAAGTCATTATTTTGCTCTTGCAATAAGCGTTGATATTCTTCTAAATCTTTTGATGCTTTTTCAGACTCGGGCATTGAACCCATTAATTCTTCTGTATTAACATACCCAATTTTTTGTTGTGCTGATGCGGTAAAAAAACCTAAGGCCATTACACTTGCTACGATTAATTTTTTCATTTTTTTAAGTTTACTTTTCTTTTTTTTATTAAGTAGATTTTATTATCAAAAAGGCTGCTTACGTACAGCTTATTATGATTTATTTAACCCCTAAATTTCTGAGCACATCATCGCTCCTATCCAATTTAGGATCAGCAAAGATAACGGTAATTCCTTCACTTTTGTCTAAAATAAAGTCATATTGTTTATCTACCGCTAATTTTTGTACTGCGTTGTATACTCTATCCTGTATTGGTTTTATAAGCTCTTGTCTTTTTTTAAACAAGTCGCCTTCAAAACCAAAGCGTTTTTTTTGTAAATCTCTTAATTCTTTTTCTTTGTTAAAAATTTCGTCTTCTCTTTTCTTTTTTAATTCATCGCTAAGCATAATAGCTTCTGCATCAAAATCTTTTAGCATTTTATCTACTGCTGTTTGTTTTTGATCAATTTCTTGCTGCCATTGTACGCTAAATTGATCTAATCTTTCTTGTGACTCTTTATATTGCGGTACTTTTTCTAAAATATATTTAGAATCAATAACGGCATAACGTTGTGCTTGTGCGGTAGTTAACACAAAGTAGCAAGTTGCTAGTAAAAAAAGTTTTTTCATTTTTAATTATTAATTTTTAATTATTAATTCCTATTGTGGCTCTTGACCTAGCATAAAGGTAAATTTAGCTGCGCCTTTTAAGCCACTTGTTGGTGTATACCTGTCAAACCCTATGCCATAATCGAAACCTAACAAACCAAACATTGGTAAAAAGAAACGCATACCTACCCCTGCTGATCTACGAAGTTTAAACGGATTGTAAAACCTAACAAACCAAACATTGGTAAAAAGAAACGCATACCTACCCCTGCTGATCTACGAAGTTTAAACGGATTGTAAGTCTTAAAATCGTACCAACCATTTGCAGCCTCAAAAAAAGCTAACCCATAAATTGTACTTGTAGGGCTAGTACTAAATGGATACCGAAGCTCCATTGTATATTTATTAAAAATAGAAAAATACTGCTGAACATTGCTGCCATTATCTGGATTTACTTTTGGGTCAGATGAGGTATACACTGGATAACCTCTATGTGCAATAATATCATAACCTAATAGAGCAAACTGATTATTTAACCCTGCATCTCCCACCTGAAAGCGCTCGAAAGGAGATACTTGTAATTTGCTATTATATTTACCAATAAAGCCATATTTAGCAGCGGCTTTAAAAATAAATTGTTTATTTTTTTCAGCTCCTCTTGCCCTTCCTATTGGTACATACCATTCACCATCAAAACGCCATTTGTGAAACTCTGGCAATTTAAACTCGTTTTCGTCGCCAATTTTTATACCCATTAATGAATAGGGTAATGTAAGCTGGCCACTAAACATAAAGTTAGAACCTGAAGTTGGGAAAATAGGGTTTGGCCCAGCAGAGTTACGAAGTAAGGCTATTTTTAAGCTTATATTGGTTGATGTACCGTTTGATAAATTACCAAACCCACCAATCAAATAATTTTTAAGTTCGTAGGTTTGCACATTTAAAGCATAGATTAAGTTAAAAAAGTCATCTGGCCATTTTAATTGCTTACCTAACGATATGCTGAAGTTGTTTATTTTTACATACGATGTATCGCCACATTTTCTACAAAAAGTTCCTGTTCTGCTATCAAAAGTATTAGCTTGTTTTGTATTGGAGTAGCCAATAGTAAAAGAGTTTCTTTTTTTACCTCCTAGCCATGGCTCGGTAAATGAAAAATTGTAGCTACGAAATGCTTTACCATTCGATTGTATTCTTGCACTTAGTCTTTGCCCATCGCCACTGGGCAAAGGATCCCAAGTTGATTTTTTACGAATATTTTTTAGGGAGAAGTTGCTAAAGGTAATACCTAAAGTACCTGTTAAACCTATACCTCCGCCAAAACCAGCAGAAAGCTCTAATTGATCTGCAGATTTTTCTTCAATTTCCCAATTAATATCTACTGTACCATTTTCGGCATTAGGCACAACGTTTGGATTAATTTTTTCGGCGTTAATAAAACCTAACTGACCTAATTCTCTTTGTGTTCTAATAATATCTTGACGGCTAAATTTTTCGCCAGGTATGGTACGTAACTCTCTTCTAATTACATAGTCTTTTGTTTTATCGTTACCGCTTACCGTTATGTTACCATAAACAGCTTGAGGGCCTTCAGTCATTCGTACTTCAAAGTCTATGGTATCATTATATACAGCAGTTTCTACAGGATCAACCCTATAAAATAAATAACCATCATCCATATAAATACTACTAATATCTCCACCCTCAGCAGATAGTTGTTTACCTAATCGCTTATTTAATAATTCTAAATTGTACACATCGCCTCGTTTAATACCTAGCAATACATTTAATATAGAATCTTTATACTTTGTATTTCCTCTCCAAGTAATATTTCCAAAATAATATTTATTGCCTTCGTTTACTTTTATATCAACATTAAG
>Ga0209443_1001746_pt1 | contig 13369 bp, 8 predicted proteins | sample LauGreBMM110DCMD_2_FD_187571 | JGI IMG/M metagenome (GOLD analysis project Ga0209443, IMG submission 187571) | Freshwater lake microbial communities from Lake Michigan, USA - Su13.BD.MM110.DCMD (SPAdes) (version 2) | ecosystem: Environmental > Aquatic > Freshwater > Lake | place: Lake Michigan... | reverse complement strand
CGCGCTGCCGGTGCCGGAACTCGGCGGCAAGTTGCCGCCGAGAACGGCCAAGTTGGCCGTGCCACCCGGATCCAATCGCATGGTTCCAGCTGAAACTGAGCTGGAACCATGCTGTAGAGATCTGGGTGGAACAGGCCACCGGCCTGTTGTGGCGGGCGACTCGCCCGCCGCTGCGGGAGCGCCGGGGATGCACCCTTTGATGTGCGCGTTGTCGGTGCCGAAACTCGGCGGCAAGTTGCCGCCGAGAACGGCCAAGTTGGCCGTGCCACCCGGATCCATCCGCAGGGTCCCGCCTGGGCCGGGTGTCCCGGCAGGACGGCTGCGGCGATTGCGATCGGTCCGGACCGCTTGGGCGGGCTTGGGGCGGCTGGGCGAGCAGCCGGCCCTCCCGCTGCCCCGGTTCTCACCTTTGGGTTGGCTCGAAGGTTGTTTATCGCAGATGGATCTGCTTTTCTGTCTACACCGTTGAATGCCATGAAACGTCCCACCTTCCAGCTTCCGTCACGTCGGTCGGTCCTGGCCCTGGCCGTAGCGGGCCTGGTCGTCGCCAACGAGGTGTCCGCCCAACCCGTCGTGGGCGAAGGCGGCGCCCGCATCATGACCGTCGAGAACAAGGTCAAGGTCCAGCGCAAAGGCGCGAACGCCTATCTCCCGGGTCGGACCAACGATGTCCTCCAGCTCGGCGACGCCCTCAGCACCGGCGCGGATTGCGGCGCCACGCTCCGGATCGGCGACAAGGCCCTCTACCGCGTCGACGAGCTCACCGACCTCGTCCTCTCGTCCGGTGGTGGGGCCGCCGACCGTTTCCAGGTCGAGCTCCGTGAAGGCGGCTTCTACCTGCTCAACCGCGAGAAGAGCGACGAGCACAAGTTCAAGACCCCGGTCGCTTCCGGGGCCATCCTCGGCACCGAGGTCGCCGTCCGCGTCGCCAAGGACGGACGCACGACCGTCGCCCTGCTCGAAGGCCGTGTGGACCTCAGCAACGAGCTGGGCAGCGTCCGCCTCGCCCCGGGCGAACAAGGCGATGTCGAACCCGGCAAGGCCCCGACCAAGACGGCGTTGCTCGACGCCGTCGCACCGGTCCAATGGGCGCTCTATTATCCGGGCATCCTCCACTTGGGAGACATCGCGCTTTCTGCCGAGAGCCGTGCCGCCCTCGGCGCCTCGCTGGAGGCCTACGCCGCCGGCGACCTGCTCGGCGCGCTGGCGGCGTATCCGGAAGGCCGGGTCCCGGCGGACGCCGCGGAGAAGACCTATCGCGCCGCGCTCAGCATTTCCGTCGGCCAAGCCGCCAAGGCCGAGGGCTTCCTCGCGGGCGTCGAGTCCGAACCGGCGACGGCGCTCCGCCAGGTCATCGCCGTCGCGCGCGGGCAGGCCGGTGCCGCGGGCACGACGCCCAAGACCGCCACGGGGCTGCTGGCGGCGGCCTATGCGGCCCAGGCGCGCTTCGACATCACCGGCGCGCTCCGGTTGGCCCGCGCTTCGGCTGCGGCCGCGCCCGGTTCCGGCTTCGCGCAGGCGCGGATCGCCGAGCTGGAGTTCGGCACCGGACGCATCGCCGCCGCCCGGACCGCGATCGCCCGCGCGCTCGAGCTCACGCCGCGGAACGCCCAGGCGCATTCGCTCGACGGCTATCTCGCCGCCGCCGAGAACCGCATCGCCGCCGCGATCGCGGCCTTTGACCGGGCCATCGCCCTCGACGCCGACCTCGCGCCGGCGCATCTCGGACGTGGCCTCTGCCTCATCCGCCAAGGCGATCTCGCCGCCGGCCGCGCCGAGCTGCAGACCGCGGCCGCGATGGAACCCAGCCGCGCCATCTTCCGCAGCTACCTCGGGAAAGCGTGGAGCGAAGAACGCGACCTCGCCCGTTCCGATCGTGAGCTGGAGCGTGCCCGACAACTGGACCCGGCCGACCCGACCTCGTGGCTCTACTTGGCGCTGCTCCGGCAGCAGCAGAACCGAGTGAACGAAGCGGTCCAAGGCCTGGAGGAATCGAAGGCCCGCAACGAGAACCGCGCCGTCTACCGCTCCCGCCAACTGCTCGACCAGGACCGGGCGGTCCGCGGGGCCAACCTGGCCAGCGTCTACCGCGACGCCGGTCTCACCGAGCCGTCGGTCCGCGAGGCGGCCCGGGCCGTCGCCGCCGACTATGGCAATGCCAGCGCGCACCTGTTCCTGGCGAACAGCTATGACTCGCTGCGCGACCCGCGGCTGTTCAACTTGCGCTACGAGACGCCGTGGTTCAGCGAGCTGCTGGTGGCGAACCTGCTCGCGCCGGTCGGCGTCGGATCGCTCTCCCAGAACGTGTCGCAGCAGGAATACTCGCGTCTTTTCGACCGCGACCGGGTCGGTGTCAGCTCGACCACCGAATACTTCGGCAACGGCACCTGGACGCAGCGCGGATCGCAGTTCGGCACGATGGGCGACTTCGGCTACGCGCTCGACGTGGACTACCGCAGCGAGGCCGGCTTCGGTCCGAACACCGGGCTGGAGCAGCTCTCGCTGTATGGCAAGGCCAAGTGGCAGCTCACGCCGGACGACAGCGTGTTCGCGCTCGTCAACTACAGCGACTACTCGAGCGGTGACACGCGCCAGCTCTACGATCCGAACGCCACCAGCCCCGGGTTCCGTTCGGCCGAGACGCAGTCGCCGAACGTCTTCGCCGGATGGCACCACCGATGGGAGCCGGGTCAGGACACGCTGCTGCTGGCGAGCCGGCTCGACGACACACTGGCGTTCAGCGACGCCCGCTCGACCGTGCCGTTCCTGCACCATCTGGTCGCGTTCGACCGCTACTCGACGAGGCCGTTCGCGGTGGACTACCGCAGCAAGCTGACGGCTTACGGCGTCGAGGCGATGCACATCGCCGCGATCGGCGACCACACGCTCGTCGCCGGTGCCCGCTACCAGAAGGGCGACCTCGAGACCGTCACCAGCCTCACCAACCGGTCGAACCTCAACCCCGGTTCGTTGGTGTTCGATCCGTCGACCGCGTCGGTCGCGAGCGACCTCGACCGCGTGAGCGTCTACGCCTACGACACCTGGCAGCTGCTTCCTTCCCTGCGGTTCACCGCGGGAGGCAGCTACGAACGGCTCTATTTCCCGGTCAACATCGACCAACCGCCGACCGATGCGGGCCAACAGACCAAGGACAAGCTCTCGCCCAAGCTCGGTCTCGAATGGTCGCCGCTCACCAACGCCAACGTCCGGACCGCGTGGACCCGTTCGCTCGGCGGCAGCTACTACGACACCAGCGTGCGCCTCGAACCCGTGCAGGTCGCGGGCTTCACCCAGGCGTTCCGCAGCCTGGTCCCTGAATCGGTCGTGAGCCTGGTCCCGGGCTCGGCGTTCGAGACGTTCGGGGCGGGCGTCGATTATCGGTTCCCCACCCGGACCTACCTCGATCTCAGCGGCGAAGTGCTCCGGTCCGATGCGGGGCAGGACTACGGGGCCTACACCTACACCTCAGGCGATCCGCTCGCCGGACCGGCCACCTTCACCCGCGGGATCCAGTTCGAGGAACGCACCTTGGCGGTCACGCTCAACCAGCTCATCGCCGACCGTTGGGCGGTCGGGGCCCGGTATCGCGTCAGCGAGGCCGCCCTCGACGAGAGCTATCCGCCGGCGATCAGCGGGTTGCCCACGTCGCCCGCCCGGGACGTCTCGGCGACGTTGCATCAGGTCACCGGGTTCGTCCGGTTCAACCACGAGAGCGGTTTCTTCACGGAGTTCGCCGGGATGTGGTCGCAGCAATCGAACCGCGGCTACGGCGTCGGGGCGAAGGACCTTCCGGGTGACGACTTCTGGCAGTTCAACCTCGTGGGCGGATACCGCTTCCTGCAGCGCCGCTGCGAGGTGCGGCTGGGCGTGCTCAACCTCACCGGGCAGGACTACCGCCTCAATCCGCTCAACCTGCACGAGGAGTACCCGCGCGAGCGCACCCTCTACACCAGCCTGCGGCTGAACTTCTGAGCGCGATATGATGCGCCGCTTCCTCGCCCTCTTCGACCGGTATGCCGTAGGCGCGTTGGTGCTCACGCTCGGCGTCGGTTGGGCGCTGTGGCGCACCAATCTGGAGCATGAGTCCGACTACAAGCGGGACAAGAAGGACCGGCTTCCGAAGCAGGAGAAAGTCCGCCGATGGCTGCGCGCCAGTTTTTGGCCGGAGGACGGCGCCACCGGGGTGCGCGGCCCGACCGATGGCAACTTCGGCAACCCCATCCGTTATCGCAGCTATGATTGGCTGTTTTTGATGCGCGAACGGCTGAGGCAGCACCAGCCGCCGCAAGAGGCCTGCATCGTCTATCTGGACGAGGCTTCCCACGCACGGATGGGCCAGCCGATGAACGAACCTTGGGACCGCCGGATACATGCGCGGCTGGTGGACCGACTCTCCGCCGCCGGAGCCAAGGCCATCGTGTTCGATATCATCTTCCTCGAGCAGAAACGGTTCGTCGACCCGGAAGGCGACAAAGCCTTGGCCGAAGCGGTGGCGCGGGCCGGCGGCAAGGTGGTGGCGGCGATGAGCACCAAGATCACCGACGAGGCATGGGGCCATCGCGGCACGCCCGGGGCGATCCCGCCCTTCAAAGCGCTGGTCCGGGCCCTCAAGGTCGCGGACCCGGACCGGTTGGAGGAGATCACCTTGGGGTTCCCCCAATTGGTGCCCTCCTACGACCAGGTCGTCCGGAGACATCCGCCGTCGTATCCGCCGAGCAAGCACAGCCTCGAGTGGTCGGTGTCGTCGTTGCTCCGGGCACCGGTCACCCTGGGCCGCGATGAAGCCGCCACGCAGGAGGCCGAGAAGGTGGAGCGCTGGGTGAACTACTACGGGCCTCCGGGGCGCATCGCGAGCGTCTCCATGGCCGATGTGCTCGATCCGGCGGCGGGCCAGGGGATCCCGGATGCCTATTTTCGTGACCGGATCGTCTTCGTCGGGTCGTCGACGCTCACGAAATTCAGCGGGGAACGGAAGGACTCCTACGTGAGCCCCTACGCCGCGCTGGCCGATGAGCGCGAGCAGTTCATGGCCGGGGTGGAGATCCATGCCACGGTGGCGCTGAACCTGGTCCGCGGCGACTGGCTCATGCGCATGGACCTGCGCTGGGTGCTGCTCATCGTCGTGGTGACGGGCCTGTCGGCCGGGCCCGGCCTGCTCCAGTTGCGCGCGGTGCCGGCCACCGGGGCCGCGCTCGGAGGCGTCCTGCTGGTGGGGGGCGCCAGCTACTGGTTTTTCGAATCGCGGCACCTTTGGTTCGGCTGGCTGATCCCGGTCGTGCAGATCACCGTCGGCTGGCTCTACTCGCTGGTCTTCAACTCGCTCCGCTTGTTCCTCCGCAACCAGCGGCTCCTCCAATCCCTCTCCAGCTACCTCTCGCCGAAGCTCGCCCGGAAGTTTGCCGGCGAGAAAGCGGAGGAACTCATGCGGCCGGGCGCGACCAAGCACGAGGTGACGGTCTTCTTCAGCGACATCGCCGGATTCACCAGCATCTCCGAAGGGCTGGATCCCGACGACCTGGCGCACATGATGAACCAGTATTTCGAGACAGCCGTGGGCCAGTGCGTGTTCCCCACCGACGGCACGGTCGTGAAGTTCATCGGCGACGCCATCTTCGCCATCTGGAACGCGCCGGATCCGCAGCCCGACCACGCCTACCGCGCCTGCGATGCCGCGTTGCGCTTCCGTCAGCAGGCCGTGCAGGAGAGCAACGGCCGCAAGCTCGTTACCCGTATCGGACTGCACACCGGCGAGGCGAACGTCGGCAACTTCGGCAGCCGCGAGCGCTTCGACTACACGGCCTTCGGCGAGAACATCAACCTCGCCTCGCGCATGGAGAGCCTGAACAAGCACCTCGGCACGCTCACGCTCCTGACCGGGGCGACCTACGCCAAGGGGGGCGACCAGTTCCTGACGCGCCCCATCGGCCGGCTGGTGCTGAAAGGTTTCGAGAAGGCGGTCGAGGTGCACGAACTCGTCGGCACGCTGGAGCAGCGCGCCGAGTTCGCCGAGTTGCACGTCGCGTTCGCCGGCGCGCTCGCCGGGTTCCAGGCCGGCCGGCTCGACGCGGCCGAGGCGGCGTTCAAGGCGGTGGAAGAACGTTGGCCCGGGGACGGCCCGACGAAGTTCTACCTCAAGACGATCACCGAGCTCCGGGAACATCCGCCCGCCGCCGATTGGACCGGCGAGGTCGAGCTGAAGGAGAAGTGAGCGGCGCCCCCGGCCGCGCGCTCAGAGCAGCCGGGCCTGCGCGGCCAGCGGTTTCAGGCCCAGCTTCTGATAGCTGCGCTCGGTCGCGATGCGGCCTTGGGCGGTGCGGTTCAGATAACCTTCCATGATGAGGTACGGCTCGTAGACCTCCTCGATGGTGTCCGGTTCCTCGCCGACCGCGACGGCGAGCGAATTCACGCCGACCGGTCCGCCGCCGAACTTCAGGATCACCGTCTCCAGGATCCGCTTGTCCATCTCGTCGAGCCCGTTCTCATCGATCTCGAGGATGCCCAGCGCCTTGTCCGCGAGCTGCGAGGTGATGCGGCCGTCGCCGCGGACCTCGGCGTAGTCGCGCACGCGGCGCAGCAGGTTGCCGGCGATGCGCGGCGTGCCGCGGCTCCGGCGGGCGATTTCGTGTGCTCCGGCGTCCTCGACCGCCACGCCGAGCAGCCCCGCCGCGCGGACCAGGATCCGCTGGAGTTGTTCGGTCGTGTAGTAGTCGAGCCGCTCGCGGATACCGAAGCGCGTCAACAACGGCGCGCTCAGCAGGCCGCTGCGCGTGGTCGCGCCGATGAGCGTGAAGCGCGGCAGGTTCAGCCGGACGCTGCGCGCGTTCGGCCCCTGGTCGATGATGATGTCGAGCTTGAAGTCCTCCATCGCAGGGTAGAGGTACTCCTCCACCGTCTTCTGCAGCCGATGGATCTCGTCGATGAACAGGACGTCGCCCTCTTCCAGGTTGGTGAGCAGCCCGGCGAGATCGGCGGCCTTCTCGATGGTGGGCCCGCTGGTGCACTTCACGCTCGCGCCCATCGCCTTGCCCAAGATGTTCGCGATGGTGGTCTTGCCCAAACCCGGCGGACCGCTGAGCAAGATATGGTCGAGCGCCTCGCCTCGCCGTTTCGCCGCCTCGACCGCGATCTCGAGGCGGTCCTTCACCTTGGCCTGGCCCGTGAAGTCGTTGAACGCCGACGGCCGGAGCGTCTGCTCCAGCGCCACGTCGGGCTTCGTCATCATATCGGAGTTCAACCGTTCAGCCATGCGCGCGGAAGCATGGGCGGCACCCGGCAGGATGCAAGGTGCGCGCACCCCCTCCACGCCCGGAGTCCTTGGAACCGGGCGAAGATCCCGGCGGTGATCGCCCGGACGCGTCCCACCCGCGGGGGGCGGTTCGGGCGTGAGCCAGTGGGTGGGTTTGCCGGCGAGATGCCCGGCCGGCACCGGACGCTGCGGTCCGCGTTGCCGTGCTGCGGGGTTGATAGGACGCTCCGGCCGATCCACTGTGCTCTTACACATCCAAAAACACCCATGAACACGATGCACGCCAGTGTTGCCGGAACCGAGACCCTCTCCCATCCGCCCATCCCGCAGGAAGCGTTCGATTGGTATGACCAATACGCCCACGGCATCATCGACCGGCGCACCTTCATGGGCCGGCTCTCCACGCTGGCGGTGGCCGGGTTCTCGATGAGCGTCCTGCTCGGCGCGTTGATGCCGGACTACGCCCACGCGGAACAGGTCTCCTTCAACGATCCCGGGATCAAGGGCCGCTACGTGGTCTTCCCTTCACCGAAAGGCCACGGTGAAGGTCGCGGCTACCTGGTCACGCCCAGCGCCTTGAAGGGCAAGGCTCCCGTGGTCTTGGTGGTCCATGAGAACCGCGGCCTGAATCCTTACATCGCGGACGTCGCGCGGCGGGTGGCCAAGGCCGGCTTCGTCGCGTTCGCGCCGGATGCGCTCCATCCCAAAGGCGGCTATCCCGGCAACGACGATGAAGGCCGGGCCATGCAAGGGGCGCTGGACAAGTCCAAGATCGAACAGGATTTCGTCGCTGCCGCGAAGTTCCTCAAGGCGCACGAGCTGAGCAACGGCAAGCTGGGCGCGGTCGGATTCTGCTTCGGCGGCTACATCGTCAACATGCTCGCCGCGGTCGTGCCCGACACGCTCGACGCGGGCGTCCCGTTCTACGGCACGCCCGCCGCCAAGGAGGTCCGCAAGGACATCAAGGCGCCGATGTTGATCCAACTCGCCGAACTGGACCAACGGGTCAACGACACCTGGCCGGACTACGAGGCCGACCTGAAGGCCGCCAAGGTGGACCACGCCATGCACATGTATCCGAAGTGCAACCATGGCTTCCACAACGACTCCACCGGCCGCTACGACGAAAAGAACGCGCAACTGGCCTGGGAGCGCACGATCGCCTTCTTCAAGCAGCGCCTCGGGCCGGCGTAGTGCCGGCCTAGCGCCGACTGGCAGTCGGCGGAGGTCCGTGGTGAGCGAAGCGGTAAATTCGCTGCGCTGATTGATTCTCCGCCTTCTCGCAGGTTGCCAACCTACGAAACGGCAGACTGCCAGTCTGCGCTACAGGCACGTTGCCGAACTCGCGGTGGATTCCTACCGTATTGCCATGGATCCCGGCGAACCCAACCGCGGCTTGGAGCGGGTGAAGTTCCAACTCCGTGCCGCTGGTGTCCTCGACGAACCGCCCGATCCACAGCACGCCGGCATCCACTCGCGCGGTTATCTGCCCCACGTGAAACGCGAAGGCGCGTCCTATTTCGTGACCTTCCGGTTGGTGGATTCCCTGCCCAAGGAAGTGCTGCTCCGCTTCGAGCAGGAACACGCCGAGGCGTTGCGCCGATTGCCTGTCCAGGCCGATTGCGAACAGACGGGGGAAGTCCATCGCGAACTGCGCCGCCAGATCGAGCGCCACCTTGATCGGGGAGCCGGCGAGTGCCACCTGCGTCGCCCGGAGGTCGCGGACATGGTTGCGGACGCGCTCCGACATTTTCATGGAGTGCGATACCTGCTCGACGACTGGGTCGTGATGCCCGATCACGTCCACGTCGTCCTCTGGCCGATGCCGAACTTCACGCTGAGCGAGATCCTCCAAAGCAGGAAACGCCAGACCGCTAGGCAGGCGAATCTGATCTTGGGGAGGACCGGTGAAACCTTCTGGCAGCGCGAGTCTTTCGACCATTGGATCCGCGACGACGCGGAGAAGGAACGGATCCGCCGCTACATCCGCGGAAATCCCGTGGCGGCGAAGCTCTGCCCTCGCCCCGAGGATTGGAAATGGAGCAGCGCTTGGCCCGGATGGCAGTCCAAGCCGGAGACTATCTCGCCGCCGATGTAGCGCAGACTGGCAGTCTGCTGTGTCGCCGGCTGGTAGCCGGCGGAGGTTCGTGGCGAGTGAAGCGGAATCTTCGCCACGCCGATCGATTCTCCGCCGCCTCGCAGGTTGCCAACCTGCGACACGGCAGACTGCCAGTCTGCGCCACGATGCAGGGCACGGCGCGCTATCGCTTCGCTGCGGCGCATCGGCCGTGTCGCCGCCAATCCTGCGGCGACGGGCGGCTATGCGCGCCGCTCCTTGATCGCCGCCAAGATGTCCGCCACCGCTTCCGCCCGCGGCTTCGCGCCTTGCGGGCCTTTGCTGTGGAGGCGGACGCTCACCTGGCCGGATTCGAGGTCGCGGCCGCCGAGCACGAGCATGGTGTGGACCTTGGCGTGTTCGGCGTCGGAGATCTTCGCCTTGACCGGGTCGGCGCTGTAGTCGCCTTCCACGCGGACGAACTGCGAGCGCAGCTCGGCGGTGATCGCCTTGGCGTAGTCCACCAGCGCCGGGTCGTCGTTGAGCGTGAGCACGCGGACCTGCTCGGGCGCGAGCCAGAGCGGGAAGTTGCCGGCGTAATGCTCGATGAGGAAGCCGATGAACCGCTCGTGCGTGCCCAGCGGGGCGCGGTGGATGCAGAGCGGCGTCTTCAGCGTGTTGTCGCGGTCCTTGTAGACGAGGCCGAACTTGGCCGGCACCGCGAAGTCCACCTGGTTGGTGGCGATGGTGAACTCGCGGCCGATGGCGCTCCACACCTGCACGTCGATCTTCGGGCCGTAGAAGGCCGCCTCGTTGGGCACCTCCACGTAGTTGATGCCCGACTCGATCAGGACGTTGCGGACCATGTCCTCGGTCTTCTTCCAGAGCTCCGGCTCGTTGACGAACTTCTGGCCGAGGCGCGCAGGATCGTGCGTGCTGAAGCGCATCTGATACTTCTCGATGCCGAAGATCTTGAAGTATTTCAGGTACATCTCGTTCACCGCGCGGAACTCGTCGGCGAACTGCTCGGCGGTGCAGTAGAGGTGCGCGTCGTTCATGTTCATGGCGCGCACGCGCATGAGGCCGAAGAGCTCGCCCGACTGCTCGTAGCGGTAGTTGGTGCCGTATTCGGCCAGCCGCAGCGGCAGGTCGCGGTAACTGCGCGGTTCCGCCGCGAAGATGCGGTGGTGGTGCGGGCAGTTCATCGCCTTGAGGTAGTAGCGTTCCACCAACCCTTCCAACTCCTGCTCGAGTTTCACTCGCCGATCGTCTAGCGGCAATGCTGTCTCTGAACGGCCCGCACCAACCTCTTCGTGCATCACCTGCTCACAATTCATGATGCTATTTTTGAGACTGGCGACGCGTTCCAGGTCGCCCGACTCGACCAATTCGATCGGCGGGAACATGCTCTCCGCATAATACGGCAGATGGCCTGACGTCTTATACATCTTCTCCTTGGCGAGGTGCGGCGTCTTCACGCGCACGTAGCCGGCGAGGAACTCGGTCTCCTTGGCCAGCTTCTCCAGCTCCTCGACCAGCACCGCGCCCTTGGGCAGCCACAGCGCCAGGCCCGGCCCCACGTATTCCGCGTCGAAGGCGAACAGGCCCATCTCCGCGCCGATCTTGCGGTGGTCGCGCTTCTTGGCCTCCTCTTGGAGCGCAAGCCAGTTGTCCAGCTCCTCCTTGTTCTTGAAGGCCGTGCCGTAGAGGCGCTGGAGCTGCGGGTTCTTCTCGTTGCCGCGGAAGTAGGCGCTGGCGACGCGCAGCATCTTGATGCCGCCGGGCTTCACGTTGCCGGTGCGCATGACGTGCGGCCCGGCACAGAGGTCCACGAACTCGCCGTTCTGGAAGAACGTGATGGTCTCGCCCTCGGGGATGTCACCGAGGCGCTCGACCTTGAAGGTCTGGCCCTTGCCCTCGAAGTAGGCGCGGGCCTCCTCGCGGGTCTTCACCGACTTCTCGAAGACCTGGTTCTCCTTGGTGATCTTGCGCATCTCCTCCTCGATCTTCGGGAAGTCGTCGGGCGAGAAGCGGTGCTGCAGGTCGAAGTCGTAGTAGAAGCCGTCCTCGGTGGCCGGGCCGATATCGAGCCGGGCATCGGGCCACAGGCGGAGGACGGCGGTGGCGAGGATGTGCGCGCAGGAGTGGCGGAGGCGCATCAGTTCGTTGGCCAGCTCGCGCTGGTCGAGCGTCTTGCGCTGCACGTCGGTCTTGGCCGCCTCGAAGGCGGGCTGCGGAGGCACGGGCGGTTGCTGGGATGCGTCGTTCATGGGGAAAAGGGAATCAACAGCGAAGGTGCGAAGGGGCGAAGAAGACGGAGAGGTCGAATCTGGAAAGCAGGAAAGCAGGACCGAAGCAGTGTTTTTCCTGCTTTCCTGCTTTCCAGATTGTCTCTGCTCCACTTGGCATCTTCGCGTCTTCGCGGTTCGATTTCATCGGCTTTGGAAACAAAAACGCCCCGGACCGGTTCAGGTGCGAGGCGTGAGGCGTCCGGCAGCATCGGGCTGCGGACGCTAGTCGGTAGTCGTCGTGTCGGCGGCGAAAATCACGTGGGGATGAAGCCGGAAGCCGGCGGGACAGGCAACGGGATTTTCGCGCGCGGGGAATCAGCAGAGCCCCGGAGGCACGGGCTTCGCCGAGGAACCGACCGCTTCCGAACGGGGTTCCGGCGCCGCGCCACCGGCGATCAGTGCCCGCCTTGGTTCTTGTCGGTATGGCAGACCAAGTCGATGACCACCGCGCTCGCGAGGATGAGCACGTCGTCCTCGCCGGCGTCGATGTCGACGCCATAGGTGTCGGTCCACGAGAACCACCGCTTGCTCACGGTGGCGACGGTGCGGCCGTGGCGCTCGAAGGTGTATTCGTGGTCGAGGAAGCTGCCTTGCGCCTCCAGGTCGTCGGGCCCCGGCAGGTCCACGGTGAACTTGCAGCGCAGCAGCGTGAACAGGTGCTTGCGGACCTCGGCGAACACGTGCCCTTCGCGTTCGATGAAGTAGGTCGGTCCCCAAGCGAGCAGCTTCTGCCGGATGAAGGCGAGCTCGTTGCCCTGCATGTCTTGGAACGACAGCTTGTCGCCCCAGCTGAAGGCGCGTCCATCCACGAAGAACACGTCCTTGCCGTCCGCGTCGCGGATCTTGAAGTCGTCGCCCCAGCTCCAGAACTTCTGCTTCAGCACGTAGCGCATACGGGGAAGAGGTTGACAGCGAAGGCGCGAAGATGCGAAGTCCGAAAGAAGGGGCCGTCAATTAGGAAAGCAAGATGGGCACTGCTTCGTTCCTGCTTTCCTGCTTTCCAGATTGTGGCTCTCCGTCTTCTTTGCCCCTTCGCGTCGTCGCTGTCCACGTTCATCGGCATTGGAGACCAGAACGCCTCGGATCGGTCGGGCGCGAGGCGTGGCTGGAGGCACGACGCATTCGTCGTTCGACACCCGGACGCCGATCGTGGTTCCTTTCGCGCCCATGAAACAGTCCCTCGTCACCCTCGACATGGAAGGCGTGCTCACCCCGGAGATCTGGATCGCCGTCGCCGAGAAGACGGGCATCCCGGAGCTGCGCCGCACCACCCGCGAGGAGCCGGACTACGATAAGCTCATGCGCTACCGGTTGGAGATCCTCGACCGCCACGGGATACGGCTCTCGGATATCCAAGCCGTGATCGCCACGCTGCCGCCGCTGCCGGGCGCCCTCGAGTTCCTCCGGGAGCTGCGGACGCTGGCGCAGGTGATCATCCTTTCCGACACCTTCGAGCAGTTCGCGCAGCCGTTCATGCGCCAGCTCGAGTGGCCGTCGCTCTTCTGCCACCGGTTGGTGGTCGCGGACGACCGGATCACCGGCTACCAGCTCCGCATGGTCGACCAGAAGCGCCAATCGGTGCGCGCGCTCCAGCTGTTGAACTACCGCGTCCTCGCGGCCGGCGATTCGTACAACGACACGACGATGCTGCTCCAAGCCGACCACGGGTACCTCTTCCACGCGCCGGAGAACGTCCGCCGCGAGTTCCCGCAGTTCCCGGCGTTCGACGACTACGGCGATCTGCTCGCGGCGATGAAGGCGAAGCTCTGAGCGGGG
>Ga0209443_1001741_pt1 | contig 13393 bp, 14 predicted proteins | sample LauGreBMM110DCMD_2_FD_187571 | JGI IMG/M metagenome (GOLD analysis project Ga0209443, IMG submission 187571) | Freshwater lake microbial communities from Lake Michigan, USA - Su13.BD.MM110.DCMD (SPAdes) (version 2) | ecosystem: Environmental > Aquatic > Freshwater > Lake | place: Lake Michigan... | reverse complement strand
ATACGAAGTAGGTCCAAGCATACCAAAAGCTGTAGAGTTTCAAATGATCATGAGTAATAAAATGGGGGGTCTATTTGGCCCAGGTATTGAGGCTGCCGCTCCCATTTTTGCCGATACCAAAGACGAATTTGAGGAGGCAATGGCTTTTATGAAAAATAGCCCTATCAAAAGTAAAGCATTGATTGCTACTCCAGCTTTTGACCCAGGTATCAATGCCTTGTACAAATCAGTGATGAGCCATTATCCTGAAAACCATCACTATGCTGTAGACAATATGTGGACACACTCCCCATTGGAAGACCTAATGCCATTTATTAAAGAAATCGCAAGAACCATGCCTCCTCCTCCTTCCCACATGCTTTGGTTGAATTGGCATCCTGGTCAATTAAAATCAGATATGGCTTACTCAAACGAAGACGATATTTACATTGCCTTGTACACTATTTGGAAAAACACGGGCGATAGCTCAAAATATGGTGATTGGGCTGCAATGATGATGAGTAAAATGAATCACATGAGTACTGGAATCCAATTGGCAGACGAAGGTTTGCACAAAAGAACTGCGCCATTTTTATCTGATGCCAATTTGATAAAAATTCAACAAATTAGAGCTGAAAGAGATCCAAATGGCTTGTTCCATGAATGGCACAGCAGACCAGAAATTAAACTTTAAATTAATATAAATACAAAATAAAAACTAAAATGAAAAAAGCAATTATTCTACTTACAGGTTTATTGGTTACAACCTTTGCCTTCGCACAAAAAGCCACCGATAATTTTGTAGGAAAATACAAAACCGATGATGGTGGAATTGTAACCATTACCAAAACAGCCGCTGGTTTTATAGGAATAGATGAAACGAAAAAGGTTGTGCTCAAAGATGTAAAATTCGACGGCAAAGAATGGAAAGCCACCATCATCAATCCTAAAATGGATATGACCGCATCGGGCGAGATTTTATTTGAGGGTAATAGGCTAAAAATCGTTGCACACAAAGGAATTATGTCGAAAACTATTTATTGGGATATTATTAAAAAGTAAAAAAGTAAAGCAATAGGCTACCTTAATTTGATTGAGGTAGCCTATTTTTTATAAATAAACATATGAAAATTTCTAAAAGACAAGCGAATTTATTATCCAATATTTTGGTTTCTATTTCTATGACTGTTGTCATGACAGGTGGAATGTTATATATACATTCGGGCTATTTTGATAACTTTTTTAAATTTTGGCTCAATGATTTTTTCGTGGGTTGTTGCATCGCGGTTCCAACAGGCTTGTTAATTGTACCAATTATAAGCAAATGGACTGACCAACTTACAGACCATAATACAAAATGGTAATTTTATACAGATAAGTATTTATACTAACATAAATCTACTTTTTTTTGATCTGAGGTAGGCTTTTAGAAAATTTGCGGTTGTATCTCAAAACCTTTAATTATAATAATTAGCGTAGCTGCAATGCTTTTTGTTTTCTAGAAATTACTGATAAAATCTTTTAAAAGTGGCTCATCAAATAAATATAAAACAATGAAAAAATTCCTAATTATATTTTTGCTTATACTTGTTTTTTTGCTTGTGATTCAATTTATAGCAAGCGCTCAGGATACCTCCCAAAATAAAACTGCAATCAAATATCAAGTAAATCTTAATGGTACTCTTGATAAAAGCACTGTGGAGCGATTGATCATTATCAGCAATAACCAACTGGTGTTACACAATAAATGGATAAAATTTGAAAATATTTTTAATTACCGTTTTGGATTTGTACAACCAAATGGAAAACCAAAAACAGATTTAGAGAACGACTTTCTTATTCAATTAGAAAATCATTTTTTACCTGATAAAAAGTTTTTCCCTTCAGTAATCACAGGTTTTGAAAACAGTATAAACTTAAGAGAATTAAACGCAAGATATTATGCAGGTGCGGGTGTTGGAGCTTACCTTTGTAACAAACCAAATAATTTTATCCATTTCAATCTTTATGGACTCTATGAAAAAGCTACTTTTAAGGTTTTAGATTACGATGTAGTAAGAATAATGCCAAGCATAAAAGGAAGGGTTACCTTCAATAATAAAAAAATCGGTTTGGTTTATTCGGCATTCTATGCACAAGCGATGAACGAAGCTCAGAATTATCGTTTACGAGCATTTTTAAAACCATATTTCAAAATATCAAAGCAAATTGAATTAAATGTAATGTACGATTTGTGGTACGAGGGAAAAGTAAATGATATAAGCCCTAATGAAATTTCCACCTTAACATTTGGCTTAACCATTTCAAATTTATAAATAATTCTTTTCGTAGCAATAAGTTTAATAAAAACGGATAACAAAAAGACTATTGAAAAATTTAAAAACTATGATGATTGCCACTAAATAACATTGCACTTTTTAATTGAACTTACTAAGTTAAACCATGATAAAATCAACATCAATCGTGTTCATACACGGACTATTTACTAACTCGAAGAGCTGGCAGCCTTGGATAAAATACTTTGAGGCAATAGGATATAAATGCTATGCACCCAGTTTTCCTTTTCACACTGGAAACCCGATAGATTTGCGGAAAGAGATTAATCCATTGTTGACTAGATTAACAATCGCTGATGTGGTAAAAAGTTATGAGAGTTTCATTGATAGTTTGCCCGAAAAACCAATAATAATGGGTCATTCTGTTGGTGGTTATATAACTCAAAAGCTCATTGAGCTTGACAAGGGTGTTGCAGGCGTTTGTATTAACTCAGCACCACCCGCTGGTATTTATACTTCAATTTGGAGTTTTTGGAAAGCGAATTTACCTGTAATCAACCCGTTTAAAGGGAATTCCGCCTTTCTGCCGTCAGTTAAATGGTATAATTTCGCATTTTGTAATACTATGACTATGGAAGAAACACAAATTGAATACTACAAATTTGTTGTTCCCGAAAGCAGGAATATTCCCAGAAGTATGCTAACTGATCCATATGGTAAAATAAATTTTAAAATACCCCATCAACCATTGCTCTTTATTGCCGGAGAACAAGACAATATCGTTCCTTCGTCCTTAAACATGAAAAATTTTAATGCCTATGAAGATAAAAACAGTATCAAACAATTCAAAGAATTTGAAGGCAGAACACACAATATCTGTGGACAAAAAAATTGGGAAGAAGTTGCCGAGTATATCAATATTTGGATTGATAACTTAGTTAAAAATCCGTAGATTTGAATGTTCCTCCAAAATAAGTATGTTTTAAAAATGAAAAAAACAGTTGTATTTGTATTAGTAACATTGTTTTGTGGTTGTGGATTTGTGGCTACTACCTTCATAGCAGATAAGAACTATGAATTCATTGAAACTGAGCTTTCAAAAACTGCCAATACATATTTTTGGGATAACTACCATTTAGGGAATTATGACAGTATTCCTAAAATTATTGAGAAATTGAGCATTGCATTGCAAGCAAATCCCAAAGATATAGTCTCTACAACACATTTAGGTTTTGTTCATATATGGGCATTGGCAGAAAGACAAAGGTTAAGCCCAGCGAATCCAGCAATCACAGAACATATTTTTTTGTCTCATAAATATTTTCAAGAATCCAATCTGATGAATCCCCACGATTCGAGAGTTCTTGGGTTTTTAGCTGACTTAAAACTTGCAGAAGGATCAGTCTTGGGAAATAAAAAAGAAATAACGCAAGGTTATTTTTTGGGTTTAAATTCGATAAAAAAATGGCCGCAGTTTAACAAGTTTACACTGGGTTATGTTTTTAGTGGTTTGGATACAACAAACAAAAATTTTCAAAAAGGTTTACAATGGCAATACAGCACTATAGACGATTGCGCTTGTGAGAAAAATACTAAAAATGATTATGTTGCCGCTATACAAAAAATAAAGAAGAGCAATGACCCTAGTATAAAGAGAGCCTTTTGGAATACTTGGATTGCACCTCACAATTGGGAGGGATTTTGTTTAAATTGGGGCGATATGTTGACGAAAAATGGGGAAGTTGAAGAAGCTATAAAAATATATTCTCTAGCCAAAGAAAGTGATACCTATGATGAGTGGATTTACAAAGATATTTTAGAAGAAAGAATTTCAGAAGTGAACGCTAACAAAACTGAATTTAATAAAAAGATCGATGAAGTAAATTTACACAGTCAAAAAGTAATAATGTTTAACTCTAAAGTTTCTTGTATGAGTTGTCATCAAATGAGTAAGAATGAATTTGAAAAATTTGGGCATAAAGATTTGGGCATAAATTATTATACATCAAAAAAATAAAGCCGATTGCACACTAGCCTTAAAGGGAAAACTACAGTAAAAAACCAATCATTTAATAATGCCATTAACCTATTTATTTAGTTTTGACCCGATAAATTTTATCAAATAAACAATATTTTCAAAGGTATTATTGCAGGATACGGCGCAGCAGGTTTAATCAATTTAATATTACTTTGGGTGTCGTACTCCTCTATGATTTTAATTTATGGGGCAGAATTTACACATGCCTATGCAGCGCTAAAAGATGGGAAAATTACACCCAATGAAAATGCGCATACCCAAGTTATTCAGGCATCTTTAGGGTAATAATCATTTAAAATTATCTAAATCTTTTGAGGGGTAAATTCATTTATCCCAATTATTGGAAAATTTAAGTTGTTTAAATATATTTGTGTTGAGCGGTGGTTTGTTTTCGAATGACTTAAACAAACACAAAAATCCTAATTTAAGAAACACAAAGAATTTTAAAGCAAAATAAATCCAATTGTAACACCCCAAATTAAACAACAATATGAAATACGAAAACCTATTTTACGCTCTTGGATCAATTTTATTAATTGCTGGAGCTGTAATGAAAATATTACATTTACCCTCAGCAAATGCCATTCTTATTCTTGGTTTCTTGGCAACATTTCTTTTTCAAAATTGGCAAGTAGCCAAGTTGAAAAAAAGAATAAAAGAATTAGAAAGCAATTCATAGTTGCCCGAATAAATTTAGGCATTAGCCAAGATTATACGATTCTTACTCTAAATAATGCTAGCCCTATGAAAAAACAACTATTTATCATCCTAATTTTAATTACCTCTGCCAAGGCAAGTTATAGTCAAAATAACAAGGCATATTTAAAAGAACATGCCTTACCTATAAGTAAATTTGATAGCTTAAGTAGCCAAATTTATGAGCAAATAAATCAATACCAACTTATCATGTTGGGTGAAATTCACGGCACCAATGAACCAGTTAATTTGTTAGATGGATTAGCGAGTTTATTAACAAAATATGGTGATAGCGTTCAAGTAGGTTTTGAAATTCCTCCCAACCAAATGGCAACTTTTTTAAAGAAACGTACTAGCAAAAGTATTTTAGCTTCTGAGTTTTTTTCATATCCTTCTGGAGATGGAAGAGCCTCAAATGCTTGGTATAAAACTATGGCTAATTTAAACAAGAATAAGCAGGTTGAGATTTTCTTTTTCGACAATAATACCGGTCAAAGTGGATATAGTGATAGTATAATGTTTGTAAACATAAAAGCTAAGATGATTGCACATCCTACATGGAAAACCATTACAATTTGTGGTAGTATGCACAATAGAATTTTACCTTATGAGGGACAAATGAAAATAGGTGATTACCTCATTTTAGATAAAGATTTAAACATTGCAGACAAGTTTTGTTCCCTAAATCTTGAATTTGAAGGTGGTGAAACTCTTTGGAATGAGTTTAAACCCATGCCCTCATTTTACTCAAGTTTGGCGTACGACGAATATTTATTTTTATATCCCAAAGGCACAAATGAGCCTTATCATGGAATTTTCTTTACCAGGAATTTTACTAAATCTGAATCTGCTGTAGTTAAATAAAAGCATTCTATCTCAAATTATTATCCTTAATTGTAGGTTCAAACAAACCAATAAAAGAGACATGAAGATTGCCCAACTAACCTTAATCATGCTAACCTGTAGTTTTTATAACAGCTTTGGGCAAGTAGGAACCGACTTACCTATTATTGAAGATTTTGAAAGAGACACTGCATGGATTTGGTCGCCTTGGATGGAATGTGAAGTCCCCAATATATCTTCATTAAATAAAGGCTGTGCCCATTCTGGTAAACTAGGATTGAATTGCATAGACGATTATTTCCTAAGAACTGACTTACAGATTGGCTTGCCAGGCCAAGTTATAAGCTGTTGGGTTCGTTTTCAAAGGAAGACCAATACCTATCTGGGATTTGGAAAAAACACAATAGGAATGGGGCACGGCTATTATTTATGCCTTGCCCCAGAAAATAATACTTTCAGTTTTAGAAAGTCTCCAGATTATACTTATCCTTTCTTAAAGTCTGCATCACAAACATACAAAATGCATTCATGGTATAGGGCTGAGCTAACTTTTAATACTAGCACCAATGTTACTGGCAAACTATATGCAAGCAATGGAACAACACTGCTCAATTCAATAACCTTCGAAATTCCAGACTTAACCCCTGGTGGTGTTTCTTTTAGAGGCTATAATTGTCATGTAGACGAAATAAGGGGTGGATCAAAACAAGTAATTGAAGATACAAGTTTTACCCCTAAATTGGGAGTGCCCTTGGTACTCAATAACATTGTTTTTGAGGTAAATAACAGCCAATTACTCAGTCAGTCATTTGTTGAATTAAACAAGTTGGTAGCCTATTTAAAACGTAATCCTAGCTATAAAATAAATATAGTTGGTTATACGGATAATATTGGGAGTGAGGAGAAAAATAAAAGCCTATCTGAAGCTAGGGCAAAATCAGTTGCTGATTATTTGGTCAAATGTGGAATAGATAAAGCCTCCATCAACCACCAAGGCTTAGGCAGTTTAAAGCCAATAGCAACAAATACCACAGAGGAAGGAAGACAAAGAAATAGGAGGGTAGAGTTTTCGGTATATTGAGTGAAAATTACATATGCCAATAAAAATTAGTTAAGCGTCCTCAAAAATATTTGGTTCAGCAAAACAATTACTTAAATTTGGCTAATCATACTTAAAATTAAATTGGAATTTACAAACAAATATGAACTCAGTTATAAGAAATATTTTAGGTGTTTTAATAGGCATTATCGGCGGTAGTGCTGTTAACATGGCAATTATCAATATCAGTGGAGCCATTATTCCACCCCCTCCAGGTGCTGATATTACTACTGAAGAGGGATTAAAAGCTAGCATTCACCTGTTTGAACCAATTAATTTTTTAATGCCTTTTTTGGCCCATGCCTTGGGTACTTTTTTTGGTGCTTTGATTTGCGTAATTATTGCCGCTAGTCACCACTTAAAATTGGCTCTTGGGACTGGTGCAGTATTTATGGTAGGTGGCATAATGATGGTAATGATGCTTCCTTCGCCACTTTGGTTTGATGTGGTTGATATTGTAGGCGCGTACTTACCTATGGCATACTTAGCCGCTAGAGTTATGAGGAATTAGTTTGTTTGGATTGTAATTCCTAAAAATTGTTGTCTAATTTTTATTTACTACTAGCTATCATTATTTTTACCAAATGAAAAGAGGTTTTATTCATTTGCTCCTCGTATTGGTTTTGTTTTTTGTAGCTTTTTCCGTTTTTGAGTCCTGTAATTTTGGTTCGAACCCAATTGCTTCAAATTCATTTGATGCTACAACAGCAACTTATGTTGGCACTGCTGCTTGTCAATCTTGTCACCAAAAAGAGCACCAGGATTACCTTGGTTCAGACCATATAAAAGCCATGCAAGAACCAACAGATTCAAGTGTTTTGGGAGATTTTGCAACAAGCTTTGAGGCATATGGCGTAAAATCTAGCTTCTTTAAAAAAGGCAATAAATTTTATATCAATACACAAGGTAGTAATGGCTTGAACCAAGACTTTGAAATAAAGTATGCTTTTGGTTATTATCCATTGCAACAATACCTCATTGAAATCCCTGGTGGTAAATTGCAAGCTACCAGGTTAAGTTGGGATAGCAAAAATAAGAAGTGGTTTAACCAATATGCTGGGCAAAAAATACACCACCGAGATTGGCTGCATTGGACTGGCAATAGCCAAAATTGGAACACCATGTGTGCCTCTTGCCATGCAACCAATTTACAGAAAAATTACGACCTTTTAACAGATACCTACCAAACCACTATGAGCGAAAAAACGGTGGGATGCGAAAGTTGTCATGGTGCTGGTTCGGCTCATATAGATTTTGTAAAATCTGAAGATTATAAAGCGGGTGAAAAAATAGAAAATGCAGCTTTGGCTTATGGTAAAAATGCCAACAACAAACTGCAATTAAATACTTGTGCTCCTTGTCATGCGCGCAAAACTAACCTTAATCCTAAACAGGTTCAATCTGCTGAATTGCTTGATAATCTTGTTCCAGAGCTCATAAGCAATGAGTATTATTTTGCCGATGGTCAACAAAACGCTGAAGACTACGAATATGGTTCTTTTGCTCAAAGTAAAATGTTTAAGAACAATGTGAGCTGCAGCAATTGTCATAACCCACATTCTGGTAAATTATTAAAGGCTGGAAATGCGCTCTGTTTAAATTGCCATGCTCCTGAATACAATACCCAACAACATCATTTTCACGCAGTAAATACCACAGGTGCCCAATGTATCAATTGCCATATGATGGATAAAACCTACATGGGAAATGATGCGCGCCGAGATCATAGTTTTAGAATACCACGGCCAGATCAATCTGTGGTGTACAGAACACCCAATGCTTGTAAAAATTGTCATACAAACAAGAGTAATGAATGGGCAAGTAAAGCGGTGGTAAATTGGTACGGACCAAAACGTGCGTATCATTTTTCGGATGATTTATTACCTGGGAGCTTACTCAATGATAGGAGTGAGGCACATTTGGTAAAACTACTTTCTGATACCAGTCAGCCAGCCATAGCAAGGGCCACTGCCGCTTATTATTTAAAGGATATTCAAAGTTATCAAAGTGCTAGTTCTTTGCTAGGTTCATTAAAAGATTTGGAGGCTTTGGTAAGGTACCAATCATTGCGGTCTTTGGAGAATTTTGATCCAACTATATGGGTTCAAACCGCTGGATTATGTTTAAATGACCCCGTAAAGGCAGTTAGAATTGCAGCAGCTGATTTGTATCATCGCCTACCTAAAAACCAAGTTCCAGCCAATTTTAGAATTAGCTTTGAGCAAGCCAATAAAGAAAATTTGCAGTTTTTAAAATACCAAGCAGATTTTGCGGTTGGAGATATCATGATAGGTGATTATCACCTGCAAGAGGGCGACCATCAAAATGCCATTTTACAATATTTAAAAGGCCTGCAAAAGGACAGTTTGATGAATTATGCAAGGTTAAATTTATCAACTTCGTACAACAGTATTGGGAGAAATGATTTGGCATTAAAAACCTTATTGGATGCAAAAGAAATTGACCCCAAAAACGACCGTATTTATTTTAATCTGGGATTGCTTTACTATGAAATGGGCAATAGTGTATTAGCCATGCAAAACTTTGAAGCTGGTGTAAAAATTGGTTCCATCAATCCCAATTTGTATTACAACTGCGGACTATTGCTTCAACAAAGTAACAAAATGAAAGAAGCGGAAGCGATATTCTTAAAAGGTTATCGGATCAGCCCGTTGAATGAAAAAATGAACTTTGCATTGGCCAGCTATTACATGGGTAAAAACCAACCTAATTTAGCTAGAAAATACATTGTAAATTTGCAGAAAATTAATCCAACAAATCCTGCTTATCTGGAATTATTTAGGACTTTTTGATTCAATGATTGGTGTTTAAGTAAGCTGTTCAATATAAAATATATTGCTTATGAGGTTTTACCAATTTGTTTTTAAATTTCTAATACTTCACTTACTTTTTTAGTTTTTTATTTTATATTGGCTACATTAAATCATAACATGAAAAAGTTCTTTTTGTTGGTTCTATTGGTTGTTGTTGGCTTTCAATCGCAATCTCAAATATTAATTTCTCTTTTGTTAGGAGATAAATTGAACTCCGATAAATTGGAGTTTGGGGTAGATGGAGGTTTAACTTTATCTAATTTAAATGGCGCTAACGGAAAATTTTTGCGAACTTTCAATTTGGGATTCTATTTCGATATTAAATTAAAAAATCCTAGTTGGATGATTAACACCGGACTTCAGGTGAAATCAAATTTGGGAGCGTCGGAATTGCCAGTTTATAATTTAGCCAACAAAGAACTCGATACCATTTTTACGAATGGCAATGTTACAAGAAAAATTGGCTATTTTAGTGTGCCATTAATGGTTAAATATATGTTTAAAAATCATTTTTATTTGGAGGGTGGTTTGCAAGGAGCCTTAAGAACAAATGCAAATGATATTTTTTACAGTAGCATCAATAATGAAGACGATTTTCAATATAGTAGTAATTTGAAGAATAATTTAACCAGAATAGATTTTGGTTCAACCATTGGTATTGGTTATCGCTTAATGGGTGGAAATGGGATGAATTTGAGTGTAAGGTATTACAAAGGCTTGGTTAATATTGTAAAAGTACAAACTATGCCACCACAGCAAAATAGCGCCCTTTATTTTAACGTGGGTATTCCAATTGGTAAATCGCCTAAAAAGTAAGTTTGAGGAATTATTTTTCATTTTTTCTATTGATTTTTATTGCTGCAACTCTTACCGCGCAGAATGATACAAATGCAAATTATTCAAAAAAGGATTTCCTAGATGTTTGGAGAAATTGGAAGGGAAAAGAGGCATTTACCTTTTTAGAGCAACAGCAAAGAGATACCGCCAATATTTATTTTTCTATTATGCCCGCTGTGGCAGCCAATGGCTCTGATAAAGGTTTTGTTACCTCAGTTATGTCGGCTTTTTACCTTGGAAATAAACAAACAACCAATTTATCTACTGTTTATTTTACTCCTTATTTTACCTTTTCCAACCAATATGTTTTACCAATAAGGTATAGCGTTTGGGCAAAGAACAATAGTTTTAACTTTACAGGCGACTACCGTTTTATGAAGTATCCTCAAATTCAGTACAACATTTATGATCCTAAAAATGATAACCCCAAATTTATTTTGGATTATTATCAATTGCGCTTTTATCAAACAGTATCTAAAGGGATCTTCCCCAATCTTGCCATAGGTTCAGGCCTTCAATATGATTATTATTATAACATAAATGAAAAGCCTGTTGAAACCAAAGAAGTAAATGCAGTGCCAACTTCATACAGTGATTACCAAGATACAGCGGTATCAAATGTATCTTCTGGAGGACCAACAATTGAAATAGTTTATGATGATAGAAGAAATACAGTTGAATCATTCAAGGGCAATTATTTGCGCACTTCTTTTCGTCAAAATATTTCATTTTTGAGTGGTTCTGAGATTTGGAATTCTGTTACAATTGATGCCAGAAAATATATTCCATTAACAGATAAAAGGCGTCAAACATTGGCTTTATGGGCGCTTTATTGGTCTGTCCAATCAGGCAAACCATACTATTTGGATTTACCTAGTAACGGGTGGGATAACTATGGCAAAACCGGCAGAGGGCATTACAGAAACAGGTTTAGAAGTTCGAGCCTCTTATATTTTGAAGCCGAGTATAGAACCTACCTAACTCAAAATGGTTTATGGGGAATGGTTGCTTTTTGCAACCTTGTTTCTCCTTCAAAATTATTTACCAATCAATTTCAAAATTTTAACTTGGCAGCTGGACTAGGTTTAAGGCTTAAAATTGACAAAAGGACTGGAGCAAAAGTTGGTTTTGATGTGGCTTTAAGCAAAGATTATTGGACTTATTACCTCACCCTAAACGAGTTCTTTTAAAAAGCATTACTCTTTCCCTTTCACCTTCTCTTTCTCCTCTTCTTCCTTCCTCAAACATTTAATCTGATTCATAATTACATCCTTGTGTAGTTCTAAGATGAATGTTTTTTCAACCTGGTCAAAATCCATCACAATTTGACTTACACCGTATTTTGTTAACTCATTGATTTGGTCGCTTTCAATTTTATAAAACAAACTAATAGAAGTGTCTTTCGACCTTGTTTTAACATCGTAAAAAATCAAATTTACCGAATCTTTATTTTCTAAAATAATATTCATAGTGCCAGTATATTTGTCCTTTTTTACCATAGGATTCACTCGAATAACAAGGAAAAAATCATCGCCATCGTGCTTTACTTGAGAAAATATGCTGTATTGATTGTTGAAGTATATTATTTCTTTTTTTGTAGTTTCTATAAAAACGCCAGTAGGACTAACTTCACTTTTTACATCACATTGTGCATTGAGAGTTTGATTTGCAAAAATGCAATTAACCAATAATGAAAATTTTACCAAGAAATCTTTCATGCTAGTTTTTTTTAGTCTTGAATATTGCATTATATTGTTATCCCAAATATATAAAGAATTGAAAAGGTTTTATTTATATTTTTTTGTTTTATGTCCTTTTTTAGGTTTTTCACAAGCAGGCAATGTTGGGAATATTGTAACTCCAGGGCAATTGTGGAATGAAATTTCCTTTAACCAAGGTCTCAATAAAAAAATGGTGGTAGATCTAAGTCTTCAGTTTAGTACAAGTGATAATTTAAAAGGAGATAATCATTATGGCAGGTATCCAATAGATATTGGTTCTAGAGCATGGTTACATTATTATTTTAAACCCAAAATAAAACTATCTGCATCAGTGGGTTATTGGAGAAACCTCGAGATACCTGATTTAAACCAAAAGCCTTCTTCAGATTACAAAATAGGCTTGCAATTTCAACATTTTATAACACACGATAGACTAACTTTTTATAACAGAGTTAGATTAGATGAAAGATTAAGGGTTTTTAAGAGCCCAAATGACATTCAAAGTTTAACTTCTTTCATATATATGCCTAAACTTTTTGTGGCTTTGAATGGTAAATCTATTCGTTCACACACCTACTATTTTATCATTTCAGATGAAATATTTTTCCATATTAACCAAGGGAAATTTATAGACCAAAATAGGATTACCTCTGGTTTTGGTTATTGTTTTACAGACGATATTACGCTTGAAGCTACCTATATCAATAAGGTTGTAAATCAACCAGAATTAGAAAATGAAAGAACAAATATTCTATCCTTTTCATTGTCATTTAATAATTTCTTAAACATGGTTCAGAGGTAATTTCACCAAACCATGTTTAAAAAATTAATTTTCTAATTTTTAATAAATGTTTTGGTTGCCTTTAGGTTGTCTATTGCTATTGTAACAAAGTACATACCTTTAGGCATTTCTTTTACAGGTATTTCTACCGCATTATTTTATATTTAATAACATATTATCGGTTTTATAAACTACTCTTCCTAACAAATCAATAATCTCTATTACAAATGAACTTTGAAAGTTTTTTTGGTGGTTCTTTCCTTATTTAATTGCACGCCTTCTAATGTAG
>Ga0209443_1001738_pt1 | contig 13419 bp, 26 predicted proteins | sample LauGreBMM110DCMD_2_FD_187571 | JGI IMG/M metagenome (GOLD analysis project Ga0209443, IMG submission 187571) | Freshwater lake microbial communities from Lake Michigan, USA - Su13.BD.MM110.DCMD (SPAdes) (version 2) | ecosystem: Environmental > Aquatic > Freshwater > Lake | place: Lake Michigan... | reverse complement strand
AATACCTTGTATTTTAGCATTTCTAAGCTGTGGTTGGTCAGTGAACGAGAAGAAAGTTAAAGTACTTCCACTTGGTACATTGATTTCTACGGCTTGGTATCTTTTAATACGCATATCTTTTTTTTTAATAATTTAAAAAATAGCGGTAGTTACTGACCGCTGGCAGTAGCGTTTAGCTTCGCCAAAGCATATTTTTATTTAACAGTTGTTACGTTTTGTAACAAAATACCTCTTTGAATTACGCAGATAAAACTATTAGATAAAACTGTAGCTGGTGCGCCATTTGCCGTTAATTGGAAATTGATGTTTGCAGCACCATTAAATACGATTCCTGGCTCTACTGGATAAAATCCATTATCGCTTCCGTCGTTTTGATCTACTGGGAAAACAGTTTGAGCAGTAATACCAACACCACCTTGTGTTTGTGGCACATAGTAATGGCGATATACGTCCCAAGCTGGTAATACTTGTTGATTGTTAATTGTTAAATTTAATGAACCATTGTAAATAGACAATAAATCATCATCAGTTGCACTTGTAAATATCACACCATTAGGGTAAGTATATAATGGTGCTTTTGTGCTTGTTGCAGAACCAACACCAATTAATACTGAAATTTCACTTGCCACAAATATATCTTGTAAATTTAGACGCTTTTCGTTTACACGAACCGCACCATTTTGGGTATCATTAACCAATACTGGTAAATGATAGTTTGCAATAGAAGTGCTTAAAGCTACCTCACTGCGTAAATAAGATTGCGTTAGAACTGCTTGATCTACGCTATAACCTAGACCTCTTACTAATGCTTTTGCATTTTCAAAGACCATTCTTTGTCCCATTTGAGTTGCCATTGTTTTTTAATTTTTATTTTTTTATTAAATTTTTATTAAAGGTGAATAGTGTTAGATTAACAATTCTCCTCATCCATACCAGCGATTGACGGCGTCATATAGCTAGTATCCATTAAACCAGCGTTGTTATAACTACCAGCTACTTGCGGTACTTGATAACCAGCATAACCACCATAAGCACCAATTCCGTTAAGAATGCCGAATGATTGTACTAATTTAAGTCCACCAGTTGCTACCATACCAGCACCAATACCAGCACCAACATTGCCTTTTAAATACTTAGGTAACATTATACCTACTACTACTGGAACTGCTGCTTTTAGCTTTTCGTTCATAGTTGCGGGTAAAAATTTTGTTACTGCCCCAGCAGCAACGGCACCAGCGATTGTATATAATGCACCAGTAATTTGACTACCCATAGCACCTACGCCTGACATTCTGCGTCTGCGATAGCTACTTTTTTTAGTTGCTCTTTTTCTTCTTGCCATTTTGTTTGATTTTTAATTATTGTTTATGAGAAAATTTTTATTAAACTAATTTTTTAATTTCTATTTTATGTTTTTTCAATTCAGCAATATGACCTTTTGCTAATTTCATAAATTTAGGATACCAAGATTTGCCATTTTTATTTACAAAATATGCTTTATTTTGTATTACATTAGCAATAACATCTTGCCTTTTTTCTATTTCTTTATTAATATCTTCAAGTCTTTTAATTAAACTCATACTTAAATTACTTTCAATACCTAATAATTTACCCTTGTCGCTACGATTAGCTCTACTTTCGTAATAAGTATTGCCACTTGCACTTTTACGCTTACCAGGTTTTTTAGCTTGATAACGCTTATCATAATCTACTCTACTTAATTTTTTCTTAGCTACTTTCTTTTTAGCTACTTTTTTACGAACTACTTTTTTAGCTACTTTCTTTTTTATAGGCATTTTAGTATTTTTTGGTACTGGTATTTTAAATGGCTCTTTTTTAATTGTTTTCTTTTTACCACTATTAAAATCTTTTACTTCTTTTTGCATATTAGTAGCAAATTTTAACATTCTAGTATATAATTGTTTATCATCTCTATATCCACCTTGTATATTTGTATTCTTATTAATATAACTTACAATAGCTTCTGCTTTATCTTTAGAACTTCCTTTGCCGTCAAAAGTTACTATTCTATTACCATTTATAGTATCTTCCATTATTGCACTAACATCATTATAAATATCATATTGATTAACTATTTTAAATCCAATATCATAAATAGAACCTTTAAAACCAATAGGCAAAGCACCAATTTTTTTCTTATTTGTTTTTTTACTAACACCTACTTTCTTTTTTCCGTATATATGTGCAAACGCTTCTTTTAATGAAACGCCAGTTTTTTGTCTATACGCAATAGCTTGCTTAAATTTTGCTTTCGCTGTTTTTTGGGCTTGTGTCATTTGTTTATTTTTAAATGTCTAATACGGCACCTCTAGGGATACTTCTATAAACTATATCGGGTATTATTTTAGTAGTCGGCCAGCTATTAGGCAAATATCTATCTCCATAAGCAGCCGTAAAAGGTCTTAGTTGCCCTTGATATAGTTGTGCAGATTCTACACCATTTGCCACTACATCTAGTTCAAATAAACCAGCTGGGTAAACATATGGTTCTACATTTGTTTGCGTTGCTACATTAGTAGTATTTGGTATTAATGGTTTAATAACCGGTATTGGATTTTTTTTACGCATAAAAAAATAATACAATAAACCTAAACCACCTACGATAAAAATTAAATTTCCCTTTTTCATTATTTATTTTTTAATATTAAATATAAACCTAGTCCAATGCCAGTATATAAAATTAAACTGCTTGGACTTTGTGTTAAATTAGTAATTATGTTATTTGCAGTACTTGTAACGCTTTTTATAGCAGATGCGTTATAATATAATTCCGAAGTTGTAAACATAGCTCTTCTAGAATTATACCAAAAATTATTGCCATCAGGTTGTGTTCTTATTGCATTTATTAAATAATTATTATAATACTCTTTATCTTCTATTGATAATGTTTTATAATCTTCGCTATATGTATTTTTATACCACAAAAAAAGTTTTTCCGCAGCTACATCTCTTGCCGCTGGACTAATTTTGCCAGCAGAAGCTAAAACTAATGCCAATCTTTGCCTAGGTTCACTATTTTGTAATTGTAATTTAATACCATCTATTATTTTAATTGCGTCTCTCGCTGGGTGCTTAAAGGCATTACTAATCCAAGGTATTAATAGTGGTAAAGTAGTTACTGCACCTTTTACTATTAATGCAATAGGTATTAAACCTATTTGTTTATTTACAAAATTATAACCTATATAATTAGTATAGTAAGGCCTCATTATTTCCTAAGTATTAAATATAAAGCTAAACCACTAGCACCTAATAATAACAATGTATTAATATTAATACCTTGATTTGTATTTATACCAGTATTGCCTTGTTGAAATGGCATAAAAAATCCACCACCACTAGGATTAGGTTGATTTTGTTGAATTATACTTGCACCAGTATCTATTAATTTTCCAAATATATTAGACCAATCAATACCGCCACCACCACTACTACTTACTTCTCCGTCAAACATTCCATTAACATTTGGAACTCCACTAATACTTGCAAATTGAATAGCTTTTGTTACTTTATCAATCGCCATAATATATTGGTTTTCCTCTTGACTTCCTGGCGTAATAAAACCACTATTCAAATATTTGTTTTTTAAACTAACTAATTTATCTCGGTAATTTTCCATCTCTTGTAAAGTTGCCGTTCCTTGTGTTGATGTGCCTGACATTGCTATTAGTGCCATTTTTATTTTTTTATCTTTTATAAATACTGGTTCTTTTCTTTGGTCGAATTTATTTAATACGGGGTCTACCCATACCTCATTTTTAGTACCAGGATATAATACAGCAAAAACGTGTTGGGGTTCTCTTGTATCATATCTATAACTAGCAAAACGATACGCTAGTGGTACTTTAAATATTCCTTTTCTATTGAGTGAACTCATAATGCCGTTAATAAAACTGGCGTAACTTTTGCAGTCGGCACCTTGTTTAATACTTATAATAGCACTAGGACTTCTTAAAGTTTGTTTTTCAATAGGCTCAACATAATAAGGAACATTATCTTTTAAAAATTCAAAAACATTTTTTGCCGTTTCTACTTCATTATCGTCGATAAACATTTCACTAATCTTGTCGTATTCACTTTGATAGTTATCGTGATTATCTAAAATACCTTGTATAATATCGCCAGTATTTTGGTCCTCAATTAATACTTTTTTAAAATTGGTATAAGGTGCCAATTTTTGTAGCACCATATTTTTACTAATCATATATTATACTCAAAATTTAAAGGCAATACTATTAAATCAACCATTATACTTCCGTTAAATCTTAAATTAATTCCTTTTGTGCTTAGACCTTTTATTAAAGATGCTACGCCAGTATAAGATAAAGTTATAGGAATCCTTAAAGTAGAACTACCAGTAACTAAAGTTGTAGGCGTAATACCTATTACATTACCTATATAAGTATTGTTTAAATATAAATCTCCTCTAATGTTTTGTATTGTTGCCGTTATATCGGTTGGGTTATTGACTTGTACCACTATATTAATAGTTGGATACAATAAACTCATACTACTAAAATCTATAGACTTAAAAAAAACTGACACAGTTTTTGCTAGTACATACTTTTTATAAACTAAATAACCAATTATTGTTGCTGGAAGTAACCACCAATTTTTTTTGTTCATAAAAGACTAATTGCCATAAAATTAAGGCAATATATTATAATAACAAAATATTTTTGTGTTTGTTTACAAAACCATAAAATAGGCTTAAAAATGACCTCAAATGTTAAATTTTTAGGCTTGTGGAAAAAAAAATCGGGTAAATGTCTTTTTCTTGTTTTATTTTTATTAGATTTGCTTTTGCCGAGCATAAGCTCGCAACAAGAAATCTAATAAAACAGAAATACCCCTAAAACACATATATTTTAACACTTTTGACCTTTAAAATAGATATTATATTAATTATTTTGGTAGTTTGATATAATATCCTTTATTTTATATCGTTATTCTATTTTACTGACTATAAAATTTACAAAAATGATTCAATTCAAATCGTTGAGCAGTACCAACGCCGTATTGCTTGAAATCCAAAAAATTGCACGCAAAAAAGAAAAACTGGTAGAAATTTTTAAATTAACCCAGTACCGAGATGTTTCAATTTTATTTACTGCAACTGATGACGCAGAAATTAAAATGGTGCATATTACAAATGATATGTTACCATTTCATTTGCCTAATGAAATTATTAATATTATTGATGATAGCATTGAGCAATTTGATAAAGATATATCCTCACTTAACCAACACTTAAAAAATTTATAAAATGAAAAAAATTTATTATTTAGGTTATGTTATTTTTGAAACTTTATACGACCACTTATTACCAAAAGTTTATATTGTTCAAATTGATATGAGTGAGCATAGCAGTTTAACCAGTGCAAAATGCCATATTGACTATTTAACTAAATAACCTATGAATTACTTTTTATTATTAGCAAAAACTCAAAATTTAAAAAAATGCAAAACGAAATTGAAAAAAAACAAAGTATTGGTGCTTGGGACAAAACCACAAAAAATAGCAAAACCTATATCAGTTTTACTATTGAAGGAAAACTATATACAATGTGGAAAAATGAATATAAGGTAAAGCCCACGCAACCCGACTACAAAATTTACGAAGCAGAACCATTAAAACCTATTACTAATGAATAATTTAACCCAACCAGCCTATCCAGTAGTACCATTACAAGATAATTTTAAACGCCTAGTGGTACCCATACCTGGTCTAAGTAAGTTTGAGCATTTTGCACTAGAAATTTACAAAGCTAAAATATCTAATAATATAGAAGAATACGATTTAGTATTAATGGATATTAGCATAGAACAAGCAATTACTTTTTTAAACAAAATTGAAGAAAAAACTAAAACATTTGAAAATGATAAAAATAGCGAAATGGTTATTTACAACCATTAACGGACAAGCAGTTTTAATACTGATATTTGTATTTTTAGTTTGTGCTTTACTTGAAAATTTATAAATGTGGAAAATACTGACTATAAGATAAACATTGATGATTTACTAGAAAAACGCAAATACAACCCCAACTATATACCTAGCAAGGAAAACATTATTTTTACCATACAAGGTAAACATATCGGCTCACTCCAAAACTTTTGTATATTTTCGGGGTTGCCGTAACAAAAGCTGGCAAATCAACCTTTATATGTGCTATAATAAGTAGCGTATTTAATAGCTATGATATTTTTACAATGAAATTGCATACTCCCCAAAATAGGGCTAAAGTATGTCTAATTGATACTGAAAGTAGCGATTATGACTTTTATAGGACTATTAATAAAATTAAAGGATTTGCTCAAATTAACGATTTACCACCTTATTTTGACGCATTTCAAGTTCGCGAGGATTCTAGTAACGCTATTAAATTAATGATTGAACGCTATTTAGAGCTGAATTTAGACTGCTCTATACTAATAGTGGACGGATTGCTTGATTTATTGGTAAATTACAATGATGAAAAAGAAAGTAGTTTATTAACTAGCTGGCTAAAAAAGATAACTAAGCATTATAATATATTGCTAATATCGGTTTTGCACCAGTCAAAAAGCAATTTAATGACTACTGGACACATTGGTAGTGCTAGTGATAGGTTTGCTCAATCTACTTTAGATATTACAAAAGATAAAGACAAAAATACCTATGTGCTATCCAGCCGTTTTATGCGTAGCGATTCCGACTTTGAACCTATTACATTAATGAATTTTAATGGCATATTTCAGCAAACTGAAACTGACAAAGCTAAAAATACTGGTAAAAAAGCTACTGATTTAGATGAAATTGAAAGTAAACGCTTATTGCATCAAATAATTACTATGCCAATGCTTTATAATGATATATCTAGCGAAATTATAGAACGGACTGCCACCAGTAAAGCCTATGCAAAAAATTTAATTAAATTATGGATAAGTAAAAACTATATTGTAAAAGATAGTAAAAACAATTATAAAATATTATGACAATTTTATTAACAATAATTATATGGGAATTAGCAAAAAAATTATTTTATAAACTATTAAACAAGGATATATGACAATTTTAAAAAGACTTTATTTAATATTTGTATTAATGCCACTAGCTATAATATTTGCATTGTATATTATGATAATAGCTTTATTTGAACATATAATAAACCAATCTAAAATAAAAAAATACTAATGGTTAGTTTGTAGTCATAAAAAAACGAGAAGCCAGTTTTTAGGCTGACTTCTCGCTGACTATAAAATAGACAATGATTGCCTACTCTAACACTTTTCACTACAAATATACTACTATGACAAATAGAACAAAAATTTATTTTATTATTTTGCAACGCAAAGTAGTAAGTTTGAAAGACTTACAAGACATTACTAAATGGCAAAGATTTACTATTTTACGAGCAGTTGCACCGCTGGTAATTAAACGCAAAATTAGGGCAGTTACTCAAGATAATGTTAGATACTTCGCTATAAACGATAAACCCCTTAAAAATGGCTAAAAAGTTGTATAGTGCTATTGTATTTTTTAAGGATAATATCCAGCCAGTTCGTAAATATCATAATATTTCTAATATTAATAATTTTATAACTTTTGCTAGATCCCTAGATGCCGAGTATTTTAATTTGTACGAAAAAACCACTAGATTATATGTAGAACGCATATACATAAAAAAAGGGGTATAAAAATACCCCCTCTACCTTTATACTATGCAAAAACCCCCCTATGATAAAAATAATTGCTTTTCAGCTATTCTACGCTTTTTTAAGCCACTACTAACCTTTCCCCCAGCATATACCCACCTATCAAATTGTAGGGCTACTTTGTCCTTACTAACCCCCTCATTAAGCAGTCTAAGTAATGTACTATTAGCAAAAGCATTTTCGCCTACATTATAGGTAAAACTAGCCATAGCTAATAACTGGTTATCGGTAACTGGTACCTTAACCTTACTTTTTACAAAATCGTATTTATCTTGGGCTTCCAATAATAGCCATTTTTTAGCCGTTTCTTTGTCAATTACATCAGTTTTAATAACTGGTCTTTTTAAGTCCCAATTATAGCCACTTCCGTAACCAACGCTATATTGCATATAATCCCAAATAGGTATAGCAACAAACCCCTCTAAACTAGCTATTACATTAAATAGCTTATCGCTAATTAAAGCAAAAGGGGTATTATTTAAAGCCGTAGCTATTCGTTTTCGTAACATATATAATACTATTGTACTTATAACTAAAGTAGCTAATATTTTTTTATTACTAGCCATATAGTCATTTAATTATCTTTTTTAGAATCAGCTGCCACCCCACCCAATAAAAATGTACTAATACCAGCTATTGCTTGAGCAATAACTTGAACTTTACCAGTACCAGCCGTAGCAAAATAGCCACTTATAGCAGCTAATAAACCAAATATTGTTGTTTTTTTATTTTTCATTTTTTTTCTTTTTGTTTAAATTGTAAAAATATAAAATGGTATAAATGGAACTAATACCAGAGAGTAAACCCAAAAATAACGACATATATGCGTTAATTTGGTTAATACTTAATATGTAAGTACCTACACTAGCAATAGCACCACTTATACCATTTCTATCAGTCATTTGAACTAAATTACTGATTCATTAGAATCATTGTTTTGAATTGCCTTAACGATTGTATTAAACGCTTCTGCGACTTGTACTGCCGTATCAATGTTTAGTAATACACCTTTTTTAATTGATTCATCAATTAAAGCTTTAATTAATTCTAGGGCTTTTTGGTTTTCCATATTATATTGTTTTGATTAAACTAAGGTTAAATTTAATTGTGTCGCACCCCACTCATAGGCGTAATCATTTGCAGTAGTACTTGTAGAGTAAGTTATATAATCTGCACCAGTCATTTTTAATATACCACTAGCCACTTCAAAATTTTGATTTACATATAAAGCATAATTAAATAGAGCTGTATCAATTAAATTATCATTAACACATATCATTTGAAATAAAGTTGCTGTTACCATTTGTCCGTTGTACCATATTGTTACTGGTTGTATTTGTTTCATATTAATTTATATTATTTTTTATTAATTTGTCATTTAATTCTTGTATTGCTTTTACCATAATTGGTACTAATTTTGAATAATCAACGCTTTGCATATCTTTTGCATCTTTTATACCAGTTACGGCATATGGTATTACTTCTGCTAATTCGTGAGCTAAAACTCCGTCCATTCTTAATATACTATTTTTCCACTTATAATTATATACTTTAATTGCAGTAACTTTTTCTATACCATTAATTTCTTTTAAATCTTCTTTAAGTCTATAATCAGATGTTGTATTATATTGTGTTGATGTACCATTTTGAGTAATTGAACCAACAGCTACTGCACTACTATTAAAAAAGTCTATTAATTTTCCATTATTTTGTCCGTCAAAAACACTTATTGCATGTTGACCTGATCTATTTACTATTACCATAGTGCCACCCAATCCCAAAGTAGTACCTACAAATAATTGCCCAGCACTACTTATTGTTGCTCTTAATAAATTACTTGTAGCAAATTGTAAAGCGTGAGCAGATGCTACTTGTATTGTTGGTAATGAACCTTGTCCTAAATCAGCAGAAGCATTTAAATAAATATCTCTTGTTGAAGCATTTGCATTAAAATATGTACTTGTAACTACATTACTAGCAAAAGTACCTACCCCTAGTGGTGTTATTTGAAACGCATTTAATAAACTATTTGTTGAAAATACATAATTAAAACTTGCATCTTGTTTAATAGCACCACGACTACCAAAAGTTATACCAGAATCAAAAACTACTGTTACACTACTAGAAAAAGCAGCGGCACCACTTACTCCAAAAGTACCACTTACATCTAAATCATAAGCTGGCAAACCAGTTTTTATACCTATTCTATTATTGGTTCCAGTTATATAAATTGCTGGACTAGCATTTGTTCCACTTGTAGTGGCAGTATAAAAGGCTAAATCAGTACCATAATTAGCCCCATATCCTTTTGCTACTAATTGTACTAAAGTACCGCTACCCATTGTTATTTCTAATTGCCTTTTAAATCCCTCTAAATTGTCCGACCTAATTATAGTTGTATTACTAGCTACATCTAAACCAATAATATTAGTATTAGTAGGGTTTATAACTAAGGCACCAGTTAAGGTTCCACCAGTTAAAGGTAGATAAGAACTTAAATTACTTGTTAAAGCTATCGTGCCAGTTGCACTAGGAAATGTATATTGAAATGGAGTTGTTGTACTAAATAATAATGTCTGTACGGTAGTTTGACCTAATGAAAAATAAAATCCACCACCAATAGCACCAATACCATTATATCCAGACGCAGAAGGATAAATATTTTGTTTAAGCAATACTCCTTTATCAAAAAAACCAAATTCAGAAAAAGTTTTATTTGCAGTAATTGTTTGAGTTGTACCTAAACTAACATAAGAACTTAAATCACTTGTTAAAGCTATTGTACCAGTAGTTGCTGGAAATGTAAATGTTTGATTGCTTGTAGGAAAACTAAATGATGATATATATGAACTATTTGCAAAGTTTATTATATTTGTAGCACCAGATGAAGCATAAATAAAAATATCATTAAAACTTAATGGAGAAGGTGTATTACCTTTTTCAATACTAATACCATATTTTGTACCTAATGAGCCTAAGACATTAAGCGTTCCAGTAAATGTTTGTGTTCCAGCTTCTAATATAGCTATTGTACCAGTTGCACTTGGTAAAGTATAACTATTAGTACCATTACTTATGGTTGAACCTAAAGTTAGTACACCAGTAAATTTACCAGTACCAATAACATCTAAACTATTTGTTGGCGTACTATTATTTATTCCTAATCTGCTATTTGTATTATCCCAAAATAAATTATTATTGCCAGCTAAAACTTGGGTACCATTAAAAAATGATACTTGCCCTACTGCACCACTACCAGTTAAAGTACCAATGCCTGGCCCACCTATTAAATCCCACCCACTACCAGTATCTCTATAAAACGCAAAAGTATCTTTTGAAATAAACATACGACCTACAAAACCAGCAGTAGGGATATTGGCAAAAGTATCAGTAAACCAAGCTGGGCTACCCCTTTGGTTTAACACATCAAAATCTACGCTAATATTACTCACTAGATATAGTTTTTCTTTATTGTAACTAGGTTATTTGTTCCAGCACCAGTAAAGGTTGCTAAAAATTGCTTATTCATTATTTCGCCAGCGTTTCCGTCTATTGAAAAACTTTGATTTTGTTGTAAAACAACGGTTTCAATAGTACAAGTATTTGTGCCATAATTAATAAAAGTAATACTATTGCAATTACTTGTTATAAATCCGTTAGCATCGTAAGTAATAAAGTTTACGTCATAAGTAATATATCCAGCTTTTATATTAAAATTGCTCATTTTATTTTATTTAAAGGTTAAAAGTGTTAGCAAGTAGACGGCACTCTTGATATTGTACCAGCTATATTATTTCTGCCATAAAAAGTTTGATATGTATTAGGTATATTATAATCAATAGCTTCATCTCTTACACTATCTACTAAAAACGGACGCGGCACTCCATTTGATATAATTTGCTCAGTATCAGCTCTTATTATTGTTGGGGTTGGACTTGGACTTGCAGTTGTAGTAACTGGTGCCATTGAATTTTTTTTGTATAATCGGTATAATAAATAAGCTACTCCAATACCTACTAATAACATTGTACTTTTATTTTTCATAATTGTTTATTTAAAACCTAAATTTTATATTTTTACGTGCGTAATTATCATTAATTTTTGCTATTGTGCTTTTATCTAAATTACCTATAATAAATTGTGGTAAATTTTGTAAACCACCAATATTGACACCAAAAAAACTCTCTTGCCTCATTCCAAAAACTTGTATTAATGTAGCAATATCGGCGTCATTTTGTACTCTTGCTACTTGATAGCCAGCATCACTTTTATTGTCGGCAATACCACTAAACTTTAAATCGTTATATATTTGGTCTGCTATAATTTGCCATTCCCCTTTTGATTTGGTTGGCGTTTGTGTTTTTATAGAATTATTAATATACGCATCTATATTTACTTTTTTGGTATAATCTTGTTCTAATTCTAATGTACTTTTTAATACACCTAATTTAATAAGAAGTGGCTTTAGTATTAAAAAATACGCACCACCACCTATTGCAGTATATAATAAAAGTTTTTTTGTGTCTTTATCTATTGCCATTATAACATTATTAATAAACTTTGTAATTTGGTATTAGTCATAGCATCTAATTTTCTTAAATGTTCTAAACTAACCCCTTTTTTTATTAAGCTATCTAATATTAAGATAGCTTCTTCATTAACTTGTCCTATACCAGCTACACCTTGCATTTGTTTGCCATTATTTAAAAAACCACCCACTACGCCAATTAAACCGCTAATTAATGCCTCTTGTACTTGTGGATTTGCAGCCATATTACTAAGCATAGCATTTATAGGGTTTTGTGGCGTTTCTTCATATTCCTCTTGGTCGGCTTCTGCTAACTTACTTTCTAATAAATTTAGCTTCTCCATAATTTTTTCCATTTCATAACGATTGCTTCCACCCCCACCAGTATAAGCACCTACTCCGTAGATTGGTGCCTCTAGTTCTGCTGGTCGAAATTTTAACATAGCGTGGCTTGGCGTATTCATAGTAATATATCCCGTCTTATCTTTTTTAGGGTGTAAGATTAACGCATATAAAGTATTAACTCCGTTTTGTTCAAACGCAGATATATTTTCTTCTAAAATTCGCCTTGCATTATCTACACTATCCTCATTACAAGAAAATAGTAACTCTTTTTTTGTAGGACTAATTATCTCACAAACCGAGTAGTACGGACTGGTTGCATTTCTGTCAAACCAGTCCATAACTCCGTTAGTTCCAGTAGTCATTGCTTTTTGAACTGCCATAATAAAACTATATTATAAATAATAATAAATTCCGAAACTATAAGTTACACCAGTAGTTCCTAATGCAGCTGCCGTTGTAACACTACTTTTAGTCCAGCTAATATCTATATCGTTCATTTCTGGTAATTCAAAAACGCTAGGACTTGTTAAATCTTGAATATTGTTAAACGCTAACAATGGTAGTCTATATATAATTTGTAAATCGCCTTGATACAATGTTAAAAACGATTGCTTTAAATCTGTTAGTGTAACTGGCGTTGCACCACTTAAAGGCGTTTTTGTAATTGCAGTAGGCGTATATACTTGAATACCTTGTATTTTAGCATTTCTAAGCTGTGGTTGGTCAGTGAACGAGAAGAAAGTTAAAGTACTTCCACTTGGTACATTGATTTCTACGGCTTGGTATCTTTTAATACGCATATCTTTTTTTTTTAATAATTTAAAAAA
>Ga0209443_1001735_pt1 | contig 13428 bp, 14 predicted proteins | sample LauGreBMM110DCMD_2_FD_187571 | JGI IMG/M metagenome (GOLD analysis project Ga0209443, IMG submission 187571) | Freshwater lake microbial communities from Lake Michigan, USA - Su13.BD.MM110.DCMD (SPAdes) (version 2) | ecosystem: Environmental > Aquatic > Freshwater > Lake | place: Lake Michigan... | reverse complement strand
CTGATCGCAGGAATTAGACTCCCGCGATGCACAACGGTGCAGTAGTCCTCATCACTTTCACTATCACAGCGTTCCCAGGTGCTCATTGTGAAACTCTGTGCTGTAAAACGATGTGCTGTAAAACGATGTGCTGTAAAACGATGTGCTGTAAAACGATGTGCTTACTGGAGAATCTCTGTAGATCGTTGTATATGATGTAGTTTTTGACTATGCATTTCAGATAGTTGATATTTTCAACTTTTTCATCACTAATTTATAAAAAAATACTTTGTGTAAAATATCGCACCTTATTCATTGCATCGCACATCGTCAGAATCAATACCAACAACAGTAGACAGTTACGTTCGAACCGACGATGATTATTCAGATTTTCGCACTGTATTACTAGTACCAGTAACAGCAGAAGCTTGAACCAGTGACGTGGCTGCATACACACGATCGCTATAACATATTCCTAAAAATTCTACTTGCGAAACACCTTTGTTTTTAAATTTGTTTAACATGTATATCTTGGCACCAAGAAATATTGTGTTATTTACTTAGTTTGTCTTTTATTAGTTTTATCTGATCTTCATGAGTAAATCTTTTTCCATTGTGTGTGTCACATGGAGTTTCCAGCACGATAGGTATATTTTTCTCTGCACACATTTTAACAAATTTTACTAGGGCATTTGTTCCAATAAATCCTTTTCCAATATCGGCGTGAAAATCTTTACATGTGTTACATCCTTTTTTAGAATCGTTCAAATGAATAACTGCGACATTATCCCATCCTAATTCTTCCTCGATAATTCCATCAATATCATCGATATAATCCACATTATCTATTGGATATCCTGCGGCGAATATATGACATGTGTCTATGCAAAATTTTATTCTCTGTCTATATTTTGATTTTACTTTTTTTCGGAGTTCTCCCAATTTTTCAATTTTTGTACATATTTCTGTACCACATCCTGCACCAGTTTCTAAAATCAATATTGAATTTTTATCACTCTTCCTCAATATTGATTCGATACCCTTGACATAATTATTTATTGCATCGTCATCTGATATATCCATATCTTTAACATTTTTCCCCATATGGATAATCGCACCTATTGCGCCGATCTCAATGCTATGATTTAGATCCTCTACAACAACCTCTACGCCTTTATAGTGTTGATAGTCTGTCGGATTTCTGGCTAAATTTACAATAAAACTACTATGAACTACGCAAGCACACTCGTATTTCTCTAAATTTTTTTTAAATTGCTTCAGGGATTTTTTTGTACGTGGATTGGGAATATATGATTGTGGATTCCTTAAAAAAATTTGGAAAAAATTGCCCCCCATGCTATTTGAATACCATGGTGCCGTATCAAATCCATGTGATATATTTATGTTTGCACCTAGTAGTAAATTATCCATACTGTTCATATTATTATTAATGTATCATAACTGGCACATTAATAAATTAAATATCAATATTTAATACCGCATAAAGATCTGGGGATCTATTGCGGGGATATTCCCGCCGTAACCATTGTTAACATTGTTAACATTGGTTGGATATCTTACATTATCATTGTATAAAAATTCTTCAAATTTATTATTTAACTCTGCCTTTTTTCCCCTTTTTCTTTTATATATGCTATTATTTTTATTTTCTTCATATTCAATGTCATATTCGTCGTTCATTTCTCGTTCTCCATTTTCTTCATCTTCTTCATCTTCTTCGTCTCCTTCATCTTCTTTATCGTTATATTTTTCGTTGTTATCTTTGTTACCATCCGAATCTTTTGATTCTAACTGATAAGCATACCATACAATTACACTGAGGCATAATCCTATTAATATTATTTTAGTATTATCGGATAATATATTCCAGTTAATAATCATAGTATTGATACTTAAAGCTGCGCCACTCAATATCAATCCCCATTTTACTGTCCTATTTTCTAATTTACCTCGATATGAAAAACTTGTAAATGCCAGACATAACAAACAGAGCGCTGACAAAAATTTAATAATGAATATCTTTTGTGTTTTATCATTAAATTCTAGTGTCGACGTCAATGTTTGACTGATACTTATAATTAATATATACAATATAATTCCAATGGTCGACCCTATCATAAATTCTGCTACATAACCCATCTTATATATGATAACTCTGTAAAAAAGTTTATACTGGTTTATGTATTATCCTTTATAATTTTTATCATTTTTCCTTTTTTAGTTTTCTTTATTTTTTCTGACAATGAATCAGTTGATGAAAATTCAGAAAATATATATTTTTCGTCAATATTTGTTTTTTCAAGTGCATCATCTATATTTTTTTCTATCGTTCCTAATATTTCTTTTAATGTGGTGCTCCAAATATCCAATTTAAATATTCCCTCTATTAAACATGTCTTACTTTCGAAAAACATCTCGGCACATTCTTTTATTCCCCGATTAATAACAATATTATATGTGTAGTCGTTACAATATTCCAAATCATTTTCTATATTTGCAAAATCATAAGCTATTTTAAATATTATCCCCATATGTGTTCCCATCGCTTCGAGTTCTGGTATATTCTTCTCATCCCCCAGCCCTAACATCCAGCCAAATATCAAAGACATTTTACATACTGCGCCATATTTATGGTCAATCATTTTCATAAGATCATCGTTTGATATTTTTTTAAAATGTTTGTATTTATGCCGATGACTGGGTTTACTAAACTTGTAATCATCAAAATCTGTCCTTGAAATTCTTTCTTTCTGCGAATGATTATGTACAACAGTGAGACCGCCGATTTTACCCGACATATAATTAATACAATACTGACTTATTCTCATTGTGTCTTCGATTTTTGCATTTAATTTTAACGAGTCAATATTGCCAGACAATGACTGATACATTATTGACACCAATTCTGGCAAATAATTAGACACTTCCAATATCCCTATTTTTTTCTTATAATATTCATAATTATCGGTAATTTTCGCAATAGCTAGTGCGATGTCTATACCGCTTGCAATATAATAACCATGAAATTTAAGTTTTGCTTTTTTACACTTATTATTTAGTATTGACACTAAACATATTGCAATTAAATGATCAAACTCGTTATACATAAAATCTAAATGAGGTCTGTTATGTTCAGATATTGAGATCAACGCGCTTTTTGTTTGTATAAACCTGTCAACACTAATTTGATATCTCGATATTCGGCTCATTATATTGTTAATAAAGTTTTTTTAATAATGTAAATAAACTATGCGTTGATCTATATTCATATGTACATGGAGTCATACTAGTTTTAATTATGTTAATTACTTGTAAATTTATTAATAAATTTCTATGGAATGTATATATATACCAATGACAACAAGCGTTTGCGATAATCTCATAACTATATTTAATGAACAGACATATCACAAGATAACTAGAGAAAACTTAGATAAGTTAGATCCACATAAAATTATTGTAGCTAATAAAGAAGAAATATTTGACAGAAAAAATGAATCTCCTGATATTGGAGGTAAAGAGTCTTTTATAATTAAATGCGAGAATGATTCTAAAATAAAGATATTTATATCTTTTTGTATTTTTTTTAAAATGTTAAACACCTTATATTATGCCGAAACAAATGAAAGATTAATGGTCGGACTAGATTTTGAATTCAATGAAAAAAAAATAGCATTGATACAGCTAGCATTTTTCAGACACGAACATAATACTATATTTATTGTTGATCCTAATAAACTATCAACCGACATGACAAATATACTGGTTGATACAGTGTTCATATCAGATATTAGAAGAATTGTACACGGATCTGACTCTCTCGATATTCCGTATATATTTGAAGAGCTTTTTATGATGGATTCTGACAAAATATTAAAATTTACAAAAACAATTACTGACACACGATATTTGTGCGAATATTATAAAATAATAAATGAATCAGGTAACAAAAAATGTTCAATATATGACGCAATGTTATTTTTTAAAACTATTGATGCCACTGTGTATCATACATTGACCAATATAAATCAGGTTATGGGACCTGTTCAAGATGTTAATTGGGATATGGACAAACTAGATACATATCATTTGCGTTATGCAACATATGATGTATATTTTTTACAATTCTTTGTCGCAAATATGATAGATATGTACAACAAACACACCGAACATGAAAACAGAGGGGATTCGATACAGTTAATACCGGCTATAACAAGATTGGTATATTTGGAAAAATATGATATAACAAAAATATCATCGTTGTCGAAACTTATTACAGATCCAATGAATAATTATTATATATTAACAAAAAACGGCAATAAAACATTGGTAAAAATATACAATGCATATATTAAAAATGCGTTTATCGAATCATTACACGTTAAAATCAGCGATATACTATCTATAAACTATTTTAAATCAGTATTAACATATATATTCAAACGTATTGTGTTTTACTCTATAAATAGAAAGTTTAAAGTGTTTATCAATAAAAATAATAAATATACAACAAGAATGACAATTGATGATATATACAATGAATTAAATCTATTAGGATCTTCTCGGTTGAAAAATCTGTTCAATGAATTTAAAAATTATGTTGATTCAAATATAAATGTTATTTTCGATGCGTAAAGTATAATGGTGCTTCCAAATAAAGTAGCAGATGAAATAAAAAAACCGTGTCCATATCAGTCATATAATATATACAACGACAGCGAATATTCCGGATTATACTCAACCCGATTCATCGACCCAGATAATTTATGCACAGACTTGCAATATCTTCGAGAATTAAGAAACAGTAATGGTTACGAAGTCGAATATTTCGCAAAACCGGATGACTCGAGCGGATATAATACCTTATTAGTTGCTTTTTTAATAATTATTTATTTGATATGTTCGTATGGATAACTTAAAAATATAGTTGTATAGTATGCACGGTACAGATGAATGCCCAGTAAATAATAATAATAATAAAAAATATACAACCTATAAATTTAAACCTCAAACATATATGAGAGGTACATTATTATTAATTGTAGTCATAATAGTTATTCTTGTATTATTATATTCATTTTTTACATACAGAATATCAAATCAGTAAAAATAGCTCGTTTACAGCTCTTGTGGTTGCAGTATACAAACATTTTTTCACTTCTGATTCTCTGGTATTTTGTAAAATATCGTTAACATCGACAAATACATTGTAAAAGTTTGATCCCTGCCCTTTATGACATGATATTGAATATCCATAATTAACATTTGCAAATGGTGCAATTAACAATGAATGCCATTGTTTCCACAATGCATTTATTATTAATCTCTCTATCTGGGATTGTTTTTCTTTGTAGTTGGATATCATTTTCCTTGAAAAATCTACTATATATCCTGATATTTCTGATTTGTATGTATTATATTTTCCTCTGTCGTCATCGTCTAGAATTCGGACAACATGATATTTTTTACCATCATCCCCTATTTTCTGCACACATAGAGCCCAGCATTTGAACGATAAATTTTTAATATATTGATTTACGAAATTAATAAATTGTTTACATTTACCTTCTATCTGAACATATCCTTTTATCCCTCTAATAGATTTTGTTGTGTTAAACTCGAATTGTTTAATATTGTAGGTGACTCTATCAGTATCAACTACACTTATCTGATCAGATGTATAAAATCGGCTGTCTAGTTTATCGTCTTCAATATCTAGACAATAAAATTCAGTCAACATAAGTATATCACCTTTTAAAAATTTGTCTTTCATTCCCTCTTTCCCAAACAGAAGCTCTCTAATTTTGTCGTTATACTCGTTAGATTGTTTATTTGTCCATGTCAAAATAATACTGCATTTATTGTTTTTCATATAATTAATACATTTTTTAAACCAATCTGTTTTGGTTTTTGTTACATCTTTTGTGTATTTATATAAATATACACCCTCGCAATCTGTGTATTGGGTTAACTCTGGACTCGGGACATCTCCATTAACCCATTTCCTTATTTCATGACATACTTTCGTAACTGTATCTATTTTGCTCCTGACTACATTAGTTAATAAAAACGATTTCATATTTATCATATCTGCTACTAATTCTCGTCGTTTATCGTTAATAATCTCATTCATATCAGATGTTACATATTCTGAACTGGTCGCTTCCATGTGTTTTTGATATTCGCTGAGAGACAATTCGTCTTCGTTTTTAATAAATATAAAACTTCTAGATTCGTTTACTGGTGGTAATTGCGCGGGATCACCAGTGAATATAATCTTTGGAACTTTTTTAAAATTACTACCTTTCTTTTTATTCTTGTATCTAATGTCGTCAAATATCGTGTCTAACATATCTAACGATATCATAGAACACTCGTCAATTATAACTAATTCATATTGGTCTATCAAAGATGCATTTTTTTCAGATGTATTACGTGTAAAAATAAGACCTCCATCTGTTCCATAATCAGTTTTAAACTTTAATAACTTGTGTATTGTAATAAAATCTATCTTGACATCTTCTATATATAATGCATCTATCGCATTTTCAAAATCAAAATCAGTAGCAAGAGTTTTATGTACACGTTTTTCATAAATTCTTCTCAGATGTGGCCTGAATTTAGATTTTATAACACTTACTGCTTTATTAGTTGGAGCAGTAAATACAACACTGTTGATAAATTTATTAGCAATAAGATAATTTATTAATTCAACACTCGTGGTAGTCTTTCCGGTTCCTGCAAATCCATATAGACCGAAACACTTTTGATCTTTATCTATTATAAAATCAATAACATCCTTTGAACATTTCTTCTGCTCTTTTGTCAATTTGATAGATTCTAGCTTGCATACGCCTTTTTTAATACCGCGATTAACTAATAACTTGCTGTCTTTTATCCTAAAATATCCCGGAAATGTGTTTTTTATTATTTTTACCCCCTTAATATCATCTAGAGCATTTATTATATCAATAAACCATGATAAATTAGTTATACATCCACATTTTGCACCAAAATCTAGCACATATGAATACTCCAGTATATTTAACTTTTGATCGGTTATCAAGTTGTTTATATATTCTCTGTATTTAATAGCATCATTACTAATACTTTCTTTTCCCTCTATTACTAGTGACGCTATATTCATTTTATTTGTTAATCAACCAGTATTTTATGTATTCATGTTTAATTTTTCAATATTTTTAATAAATAAATTGTGTTGTTATTCAGCATCACTGTCGCACTTGTATCACTAATATCATTAATATCACTAACATCGCTTATTTCACTATTGTCGCTTTCATTGTCGTTACTATCACATTCACAATAATCACTATCCACTGATTAACTAATATATCTGGTAATATTAAAAGATTAGTCGAGATATCTACATAATTATTATCACGTCGACGCATAAAACTGATACATATACATTGCATCCATATCGCGCAGCACTTTTGATAGTTGCCGAATTATTCATAAGTAAAGATATTATCACCAGTGTTTTGCCAGAATCTATTTTATCTCCTAATATACCTATCTTTGTATCCATGCGTAAATTCTTTTCCTCGCTATTATTGTATCTTGTTCTGAATGTAATTCGGAGTGTTTTTTAAAGTTCAAGCATTGCATATACTGCAGTTTTTTGATGTTGCATCAACTCGGTTTTAATTTTTCTGGTTGTATCATCATATTATGAGCAACATTAAGATTCTCATACATTAATATTTATTGCCGATAAGATTTTATATTCGTACAATTTAAAAATTATTTAATATTTATAAAAAAATAAGCTTTGCTATTCACTCGTCGTCACTCGAGTTGTTGCTGCCATCTTCGTCTTCAGTATCAGAAGATTTCTTTTTACTAGAAACTTTAACCTTTGATTTGTTGCTGGATTTTTTATCCTCTTCTTTATCGTCTTCATCTTGATCGTCATCTTCTTTATCATCCTCTTCTTTTTCATCGTCGCTGTTATTAGATGCCTTGTTAGAATCGTTCACAATTTTTTGGGCGATCGCTTCTAGCTTCTTTGTACATTGTTTTTTATATTCTCCACATAGTAGGAAATTATTTGCAAATTGCATACTTCTAAAATCGATGGATCCCCTTTTTGAGTACACCACATGAGAGTCCGCAAGATCTACATGTCGGTTAAGATTATAGAGTGTAAGATATACCAGAAGATTTAGTGCATCGTGATTAAAAGTTACATGGTCAGTGTAAAGTGCAGTTTCTAGGAATTTTTTTACATCGGTGAGTGATACTACAAACGAGGATGTGTAATCTACATTTTTAGTGTTAAATGTATCTACATAATAACCAAGATACTGATTTAATTCGACATCTTCTTTTACAGCTCTTTTAACATGTTCGATAGATACCTCGTACATATTAGCGCTCGCGCTATCTTTCATAGAATATTTTACCGACTTTTCAGCGAGCACTTTTATGAATAATTCAGTAATAATAGTGGCAGCGAACTGGATATCTTTCATCTGCCGATTTGCTTTTAAAGTATTAGTTAAATAGTTTTTCAAATATCTCTTCATGTCTTTAGTGTTAAAAGTTAATTTTGCCCAAGCAGTCTCTTTATTCGGCGCAGTTCCTTTATCAATATTTGTATATCTATCAGTTTTTTTTGATGCCGATTTATTTTTTACATTTTCATCTCCGTCTTTTTCATTTTTACTAGATTTCTCAGTTTTCTTTAGGGTAGACGTATTTTTTACATTTTTACTATCATCATTGTCACTACCGTCGCTATCTTCATTCTCTTCATTCTCTTCATTCTCGTTATCGCTCTCGCTTTCATCTTTCTTGTTTTTACTGGCTTTCCCAGATTTTTCTCCTTTCACTGATTCGACATTTTTTTTAAGATGTTTTGCATCCTTGCTTTTGAGGGTAACTTTAGTACTTTTTGTTTCATTGCTATCAGATGTGTTTTTATTTTTAGATTTGTCTGTCTTTTTGGATGTTTTTTCGTTCCCCATATGTTATTATTTAATATGATAAGTGTTTAGTGGTTAATATGTTTACGAATCAATTTTTTTGGGGGTGTTTAAAATTTAATACCATATTTGTGTCCAATATTTCGATTATCGTCGCTTGTCATATTGCACAGTCCTTGCTTTTACAAAGAATGACTGATGAATGTGTTGTATAAATCGAGACAAAAATGTGGTTAAAAATATGAACATCATAATCTTTGTTAAATCGCGAGAAACGGCAAGACTACCCAAGATCACAAAACCGGAATATTGGTATACCTGGTGTAAATTTGGGGAGCCACCGTTTTAAATCGAAAAGTTACAAAAGTAAAACTTCTAAAGAAAAAATAAAAACCATAAAAATATTACCAACGAGGGTGTTTTGTTTATACGCTTCTATTCTTTTGCTAATATAAACATTTCCTATAAGAACTATAATTTTAAATTATTTCCATACATATCACTTTTACCCAACACTGCAAATAGATAGCGAGGTAGTCATTTCTAATATAGAAGGTTTTAATAATATAGTAATATTTTAATATAGTATCATCAAATCCAAAATTAACAATTTTTATTCTTTTGTTTATTTGGTGTAAAATTATTAAATAAATTAAAGCATTTACCGTTTTTTATGGTCGCTTAAAAAATCGCTACTATTGGTTGTATCCGTTCCCAATGTTATCACGCTAGAGTCAACACTGTCACATGTCACATTGTCCATACTTAAACTATCTTGTGTAGATTCTTCGTAAGCTTTTTTATAATGTTGTTTTTTCCTTTTAATTACTGCATCGTGTGATTCTTGCGGTTCGGTCTCCTGCTTTTTTATCGGATGTTTGTGTTTTTTTCTATTTGATTCAGACTTTGTCTTTTTATGGGTTTTACTGTGATGTTTTTTGTTGACTATCTTTTTATAGCGCATATCAGCCCATACTTTATTTCGATACCAATACATGAATGCCCCTGTGAGGATAAGAAATATTATTAGGTATAATCTCTCCATTGCTATATACTCATTTTTTAATTTATTATATCAGTAATTAACACATTTTAATCGGTGTTATTATCTTCAAAAGATGCATGATTACCGCTTGAATTAAATCCGCCTACATTTTTCACACTGTCTTCGTCGCTATCTTCGTCACGTGGTTGTCTGTTATGCATCTCTGCAATTTTTTCTCGTTCTCTCTCATGTATTATATGTGCATGACGTTGCTCCATCTCTTTTTCCCGCATCCCGATTCCATATTTTTTATATAAACCGGCTGCTTTTTTTGCTGTTCGTTTTTCTTGTTTTGCAAATCGGTCATCAATCAAATTAGACATTTTATAATTTATTATAAAATAAAACAGTACAAATGATACAACTATGGCAATACTATATGCAATATGAACATTTCCGAACATTGGCATTTATATATATCTTTTAAACAATATATTTAGTTTATATTGAGCGAGCAAATTAAATGACGCACTCTATATCTTCCTCATCTTCATAAACATTGGCATGTTTGTTTAGTTTACAATCAACGGCGATCTCTTTTATAGCTTTTTCAAAATCTTTTATTATTTTGTTTTTACCCGCTGATAATTTTTTGATATATTCGTCAACTGTTTCAGCCTCGTTTTTATGCGTTGCTATATAAATATATACTTTAACTGTTCTTTCTTCCTCTGGCAAATCCTTATGCGAACAAAACCTGCTAGCTCTGCCTATAACTTGTTCCAGTCGGGACTGGTTCCAATATGGTTCAAGCACATGTACGTATCTCACCGCTTTTAAACTTACTCCTTCTTTGATAGACGGTGATCCCAATATAATTTTTAATTTTTTACCATATATATTATCAGTTCTGTTGAATACTTCCTTTATTTCTTCTTTAACATGATGCTGTTCATCACCTGACCATATTGCAAATCTTTTTGCACCAGTTCCATGATATACATAATTTTTGTATCCAAGTGCTTCAAGAACTCGTACTAAACTCTTTAGGCCTGCTAATTCTTTGAATGATGAGTATATAAATGATTTGCCTTTCTTTCGTAATTTTTTAACAATTACATTAAATTTTGTAGAATATTTTTCTAATTTTTTGGTGATATGTTTTCCCTCAAAACTATTATACCCTCTATCATCTGTTTTCATATTAGGGAACACAATATTAGACACAAATCGTGTACCCAAGTAAAAATTATTAGGAAGGGTATTTACATTCATCTCCTTTAATGCTGTTTTACTAATAGATGTCTCTTCATTTTTAAGCACACTTTTATACGCGTTGTATTGGAAATCACTCATCTCGCATTTAACATATCTAACACTCATCTCTGGAAATGTATAGGGTGGTGCGCCTCTGTAATAAGATACAAATCCTTTAATATAATTTTTGAATAAATCCATATTTTGTGTATGAACATATTCTTTATTGTCCCTCAATGTTTTCTTTATAAACAATTTCTCAAAATCTCTATTAACTGGTATCGGTTTCGGTAGTCTTAATAGATTCATGGTTAAAGCGATCTCATTCGGTTTGTCAAACATAGGCGTAGCTGATAATAACACAATCCGTAGATCGTTGGGCGAATTGTCGATTAGATCCTTTAATTCAGTATAGAATGTACCAGTTTCAGAAACCATATTTTGAATTTCATCAATAATAAGCAAAGTTTTTTTAAGGTTCATTTCACCAGCTCGGCAGTATTCGACAAATTTGTTGTACGAATATATGCTATAATATTTATCAATTCGCTTATCGCTTGTTTCAATTATATCCATGTACTTTGGATCAGATGGATCAAGATTTAATAACTTTTGACGTTCGTCAGGTGTCATATAACTATTTCCACCGCACATACTTCTTAATTCGGTTCTGAAGTTACCTTTTAAAGATGCAGGTAATACTACTTTTATTTTTCTAACTTTTTTCCATTTCTCAGCTATTTGTATCGCTGCGCATGTTTTACCAGCTCCTATTCTGTGATAAACAAGTAGTCCTTTATATGGCGTTTTAGGATTAAGAAATTGCGATACGAATTCCTGGGGAAGTTGTAATTTAAATTTTCTAGGTGTACAGTACTTATCTATTGTTTCCTTATCTTTCGGTATTTTAAACCCACTGTAAATTTTGTTAATTTTTTCGAAAAAATCATTATCATTTATTGTGGGATATACAGTCATACTTATATTTAATTGCTATAATAAAATAAGAATAAAATAACAATTAAATAACACCCAATTAATATATTTTATATGGTTTAATCGTCCCTGTATCTAGGATTTTTATCTCTGTTGTCATAGGGGTGTTTCTTTTTTTGAGTATGCCGCCACTGCATCTCTGTAATAGTCGGAAACTCGCACTCCATATTAGTCGCCTTCAGTGTTTGAGTTAATACGTCAGTCAAATGTTTTTGACCCATATCACGAGATTTTGCAATAGCAGTTCTTAATAGATCAGTAACCGATGCATCTTTTAGTTGTACTATCGATTTTAGGTAATCACTCTGCACAAATTTTGCAACAGACTGAGCAGTATAAACCGATGCAGTTTCATTTTGGCTGAATGGTTTATTACCATACTGACTATTAGGCTGATTATTATATCGATTATTCGGCTGATTATTATATTGAGCATTATAATGATTATTAGTCTGGTTATTATTTCTGGTAGAGTCCTGTCTGTCAAGGTAGACTCTTCCCCTTAAGAAAGACTGTTCTTTCGGAGTATTATCTTTATTGCCCTGATAATTTGTTTTTGGTACTACAGTGTTATCAGTTACCTTATAGTCAGCCGTTTTATGGTCAGTTGCTTGATGGTCTGCTGTTTTATGGTCTACCGTTTTATGGTCTGCTGTTTTATGGTCTACCGTTTTATGGTCTACCGTTTTATGGTCTACCGTTTTATGATCCGCTGTTTTATGATCGACAGTCTTGCGACTAGATTTTACATTATCAACAGATTCATCGCATGTATCATTTGTATCATCTGTAATATCGTTTGATTTATCATTTGAATCACTGTGTGATGTTGAATCATCTTCGTCATCAGATTTTTCGAGAGACTCTTCGTCGTTTTTATCGTTCCATGTCTGGGTTTTGTCATCGGCAAGCTGGTCTAGATTGTCAAGACTGGATGTTTTTTTACTACGCGTTGTTTTTTTAACATCTGTTTTTTTGACGGATGTGTTCTTTTTGACAGGCTTGGCAGATGATTCTTTGTCTGATTTTTTTGGCATTTAGTGATTACTCATATATAATATGTATGTTACGAATATAAATAAAATTCAATTTTTTCGGTATATAGCTTGATTGCTTGATATAGACGGCTTGATATAGACGGCTTGATATAGACGGCTTGATATAGACGGCTTGATATAGACGGCTTGATATAGACGGCTTGATATAGACGGCTTGATATAGACGGCTTGATATAGACGG
>Ga0209443_1001733_pt1 | contig 13430 bp, 14 predicted proteins | sample LauGreBMM110DCMD_2_FD_187571 | JGI IMG/M metagenome (GOLD analysis project Ga0209443, IMG submission 187571) | Freshwater lake microbial communities from Lake Michigan, USA - Su13.BD.MM110.DCMD (SPAdes) (version 2) | ecosystem: Environmental > Aquatic > Freshwater > Lake | place: Lake Michigan... | reverse complement strand
AAAGAGATTCGCTCGTTGTCTCAAATACAGGCGCAAAAAGCATATCGATGGCCGCATGAATGGCGGGCGTGTCCGAGTCCCAGAGCGGAGTCAATCGGGCCATTTATAAAAGACCTTTACTATCTAAAAACTTAAAAAAAAGCACGGTACGCGGAAACAATTATGAAGTAACACAAAAAAATTTACACAAAAAATGCAAAGCGCCCCATTTTATTGGATGCGGTGGCTTTGGAAGCCATTACGCAGTGCTCCGGTGACGTGGCCTTACTTTTGAAAATAAAAAGATTGTGCTCTTTGATTTTTTTATTTTTTTTCAGAATTTTTGAAATAATATGTTAGTGTAGCCAAAAATGGAGCGGACACCGCGGCTTTCCAGGGCCTTTAAGATTTCAAATGCAGAATCAAATTCAACCATTTTTTCGTAGTAAAAAAAATAAAATAAATTGAGAAAGATAAGCGCATTAAATGGTTATAGCGGCAGTGATTGCTATCCCTTCTTTACCCAGCGGGTTTGAAATAAAGTATTAGTACAAAATATTATAGTATAGTAGACATGTTAAAAGCTTTTATTCACTTAAAAATCACAAAGACACTGGGCATTTCCATCGTAAATGTTTCCGCAATGGCAAATGACGTAGCCACAGGCACAGAGCTCCCAACCAGTTCCGGAAAAAATGTTGAAACAGTTTGGACAGCGCAGAGTCGAAATAGTCTCGAAGCCGGAAACGTGGCCGTAAGTCACAAACTCGACGTCCGACTCGGTTGGGATTTCCGCCACTGTCTTGGAGTGGTGCGTCGCCATCACAGTCTCGCCATCGACGACGTAAAAATTAAACAAATGATTGGCGCAAATTTTTTCGTTTGATCGCCACAGAAAGTAGGTTTCCGGGGTACATTTGCGTTCGGGAAACGACTCCAAATAACTAAGAAAGAATTCGATCGCCTCTTCGTTGGGAGTGGTGCAACCTTCGCGCTCCATCGTTAACATATGTGTGGCAAAAAAAAATAGAAAACACAAAAAAACAAAAAAAAAGTAAAATAAAGCACTTAAAAGTGTTTTTTGTGTTTTTCGCCTGGTCTACTGTCTTAATATTTTAACACTCGGTCGAGCCAACATGTCTTCCCAATTCGATGGCTTTCTTGAAGACCTCAATCCAACCCAAGCATCACAGTTTGAATCGACGGCGTCATCGCGTGCCGTTCCCTGGGAGGTTGGCGGTGTTTACATCGGCAAAGCCCCCGATGATTTTGGCGCGGCCCTTTCCCTGGATGAAGACTACCTGCAAATGGCACGCAATGCCCGGGACCTGGCTGACCTACCGGGGCAGCCTCCCCGCGATGACGCTTTCCGTGTTTACCGGGCACTCTGTATCCACTGGCTCGATCGAATTAACGAAAGTCTGCTTGCTGATCGCTACGCCATTGTGGCGTTGGCCGAGTCCATTTTTGGGTTTTCGCAGGACGAAGACCCCCAAATGCTACGACTGGAAGCCGCTTATAATTTCCACTGTGGTATCGTCGGATGTGTGTATGAGGTGTGCAAGCGCGCCAATATCTTGTGTCCCGAAGAGTTAAAGGCGAACCCCGACGGCGAATTTTTGGAACTGCGCTCTGGTCGGCGCCAAAAACGCCGCCGATCCCGCCGCGATGACCAGGATGGTGCGGGGCGTGACGATATACGGGAAGACAATGAAGATGGCGACGAGGAAGGCGCCGAAGTCCCCCTGTGGAAGAAACGGAAACTTGATGTCACTCTGCGACTCAACAAGGTAATTGAAGTCGTTTACCATTTACACGAGCTGCTGCACACGTCTTTCCGCGCCACTCTTTCCTGTTCCCCCGACGAGCCGGTTCTGCGTCCCGTCAATGAGTTTGATTTGATGCGCTTCACCCATCTTCCAATGGAGAACCTGAGCTCTTTTCAGGCGCTCATTATTGCACTGTCGCGGTTTTTTGTTCACAAGCGCTATCGCCGCTCGGAAGACTACATTTGTGTCGAGACGATGCTGCCTTCGCCGGGTCACCGCGGCCGACTCGTCCATTCGCATTATTGGAAGCCCACTAAACTCATCCGCGAAGTCATCACTGAGTTTTGCAACAAGGACACCCACGGAACCGCCTGGGTCAACTCGACTAAAATAACGAGCAACTTCGAAAATGCCGTGCGGTACTTTTCCGATGGCCGTGACAATGACCTTCCCTCTGTCAATCCTCATCCGCGGCTTTTTTCTTTTCGCAACGGTCTTCTTTTCCTTGGCAAAGAGTTGCCTGGTTATGTCGACACGGCTCCGTTGCGCGACGATGGCCATGGTCGGTTTTTTACCTACGATGGCTCCGGCGGATTCCACAGCGACTCGGTGCCGCTTGATGTACACTCTTCGCGGTTCTTCAAGTGCGAATTTCCCGAAGAATGGATCGAGATGCTCAACTCCGGTCTTGATTTCGACGCGAATATTCTCTGCTGGAGCCCCACCGGGCCCGACGGACGTTCCGGGCCGTTTGTGCCCACTGCTTTTCCCACTCCGATTTTCGACGGTCTTTTTCGGCGCCAGGGCTACACCTTTTTCTGCGACGAGTACGACGAATTTGCCCCCTACTCGATTCCGGTTCTTTCGTCGCTTTTTCAAATCTACGCGATGTTTGGGCGGCTCCTCTACCGGGTCAACGAGCTCGATAATTTTCAGCTGTGTATTTTTTTGCTGGGAGTCGCTGGCACCGGAAAAAGTGTCATCTGCGAAATTATCGCTAAATTTTACGGCAAAGAGGCGGTCGGTAAAATGTCGGCCAATTGCCAGCAAACATTTGCGCTCTCCGGCTTCGTTAAAAAACATCTCATCATCTGCCCGGAGGTGAAGTCCAATTTTGGCTTGGCGGCTTCCGACTTCCAGAGTATGGTCACGGGCGAGTCCGTGTCCGCCAATGTCAAGCACAAGGAGATAGTGACGATTCGCAAGTGGCCGTCGCAGATGCTAATGGCCGGAAACGATGTTCCCCCGTGGTCGGACTCGCTCGGAGCTCTTTTCCGACGGCTGCTTGTTGTGCGGCTCACCAACGCGGTGCGTGACGAAGAGGTGGACACCGACATGGCGCGTAATCTTCGCTGCGAGTTGCCTGCTCTCTTAATTAAGTTTCACGCCTGTTACATTTACCTGCTCAAGACTTTCCGCAATGCTTCGTTTTGGTTGTTTGCGGACCAGAAGTTTCTCGATGCCCGGACGAGTCTGGAACTGGAGCTTTCTCCCACTAAAAAGTTTCTCTCTACCAGCGACGACTTGGACCGCGACTGTCTCGATGACCGAGTTGGCGGCAACTTTACCGTTTACATTCCCTACACAAGACTCATGGAGCTGTGCACCGATTGGTGCCGCAAGCAGGGAATAGGTTCGGGTCGCATGTCGAGCAGTAATCGCGAGGACCACAACCGGAAAATCCTTTCGGACTCCAAGTACCGCCTCGAAGTGCTCAACTTGCCATTCACGGCCGGGTGCGCCGAGCGCCAGGCGGATTACGTGCTGGGCATTACGGACCACTCTGCGCCGCTCATGCTGCCCGCCAATTGGAACGTTGCGGCGGCCGTTGTCCTGCCGGTGGTCTGAATTATTTTTTAATAAAAATTTTTATTTTTTTATTTTTTATTTTTTATTTGTGTACGTAGCATTGCGAATTGTGCAATAGAATTCTAAATTTTTTTTAAAAATATATTTTATATCAAAATGCCGCCAAAAGCACCGCCGCCGATGCGAGGCAAAGGATACTCTCCCGGTCCAAATAGTCCCCAGCGACGACCTAGTGGCGGTAAACGAATACGCTTCGCCAACATCGATCCAATCGGCAATATTGCGTCCCAAACGTGTCGGCTAAACTCGGGCGCCCAGCCGTGTAACTACATTTTGGACAACGGAAATCAGTGCCGTCTTGCGACTGCAACCTGTCTACTAAATATGGATTTTTATCGGTGCGGTTCCTGGTGCGTCGACAAAATTGAAAGAGCATTGGAAGGCGGAAACATCCTGCCAGCCAGTGCAACGGGCCGGCAGAGTTTTTGCCACTACCATGTCAAAAAACTAACCGGACTTAAGCTGCAAGACCATCCGGTGAAGGGCACGGGTTTATTTGCCACAGAGCCAATCCTGGCAAATTCGCTTGTTGCTACATTCGCCATGAATCCGGCAGATTATGACAATGACTTGTCCAAGACCAATTGGCACAGTCCCGACCCAATGATCCCGGGAATGATCACAGAAAACAGCAACCATTATGGTCTTCAGCTGAACACCGACGACGATGGCATCCTTATCAACGAATTTGGCACGCGCTCGGCACAAGCCGGGGCCGCATTGCGGCGCATTTCGGGCGGTGGGCGAGCCACTACGCTTTACTTTGATGACGCTTGTGAGCGAGATTTGGGAGACTATGCGAATGACTACAGAAACAATATAGACCCTGGGCAAAGAAACGCACGGGGATACCCGTGCGCCGGCGACTTGCCAGATGCCTATCAGTGGAGGGGAAATTTCTACCCCTCGGCTCCAGCAACCAAAGCGGCCAAGGCAATGGCAAGCGCGGTGGTTCTCGCGGCAACACGAGCCGCGGCTAAAGGAGGCGCCGCCCAAATAAGGGCACTTAGTACCGCCAAATACGATGCTGGTATTCCCGCGAGGTACGGTAAAAAAAACTATAAATTGCCGCCAGTCCGCAGAGCCAAGGGTGTTCTGCTTACTGCAAACGAAGCCCACTCCAGGGCAAATAGCCCGCGGTCCTCGCGGAGTCCCTGGTGCTTTTACGAGTCAACCAACCCGCAATTTGAAATTATGCGACTCGTATACAACGTGTACCCGGTTGAAAAGCGCGACAGGACCCTTAACACATTGGGTAATAACCCGGGTGGAGTTCCACGAGGTCGGGCGTTGGGAAACATTCCTTATGAATTGTTTCGCAACGGCGTTCGGTATCGGGACATTCTCGTGCTTGTGGCGGTGGAAAATATCGCGGCCAATACATTCATTGAGTGGGACTATGGAAACGAATACTGGTCAAGCTATTTCTGTCCCTTGAATGGAGACAACGGCCAGCAGTGCGTGTCTCTTCGAACAATACAAAATCGCTAATAACATCGCTTGCTATTTTTTTTTAAAGTCGTTAATTTTTTTATTAATTTTCAGGCAAAACCCCAAGAATGAAGCCTTCGATATCATTATTAAGGCTAAAAGATTGATTGCCGTCTATTGGCAGCACTGGGCAAGATACCCCGGAAATCATGGAGTTGTGATAGGAGGAGCATTGTTCGAGGTAAAGCAATTCAATACTGGCTTCGCCCGGTCGATTGCGGTTTGCAATGCGGTGTTCACAGACTTTTGGATCTGTTTTTAAATACAAAATGCCCGAAAGGGGCAGCGTTTCCAAAAATGCGTCCGAGTTGTGCAGGTAAATTTGATAGTTGATGTCCTCTATTTTACCGCTGTCGTACAACATCTTGGCGAAAACTGCCCTGTCGCTAAGCAAGCTTCGCTCCGTAACAATAACGGTGTCGCTTGTGGACGATGCCAGCGCCTTCTGTAGAAGAAAAAGCCGTGAAAAAAATGCCATTGTCTGAAAAGAAAAAGAATATTTTTCAGGATTGCTGTAAAATTTTTGCAAAATTGTAGTGGATTCGGAGTCCCTTATGGATTCCCAAAGGTCGACTGGCTCCTCTACAAAAATTACATTTTTCCCGACAAGGTTTTTTTTGAGTCGCTCAAACAAGGTTGTTTTGCCACTGCCTATATTTCCCTCTATTGAAACAATGCGCCTATCTAAAAAACAAGAAAACATTTGGCTTTTTTTAACAATGCGCCTATCTAAAAAAATAAAAAAAAATATGTATTTGCGCAATTAAAGTTTTTTTATTAAAAATAATGTTTGGATGCAGACGCCAAATTACGAGGCCGATATTTTCCGAAAAACGCTTAGCCTTGAGTTGCGACGCGGCGGCTGAAAAAAATCCGTGCTTTCAAACGCGTGTCTTTCGTTGCTCTTGTGAATAAACTGACAACGAGACCCATAGTAGCATACTCCGGCGGAAAAATTTTTACAATAGCTTGTCTTGTGGTTCTTGTGGATCGGGATTGGAAGCAGCTCCTCGGTCCCGTGGGCAAACCTGCACTTTTTTCCGTATTTACACCAGGATAATGATTTGAAATTGACGCAGAGTTCAATCTTGTAATGAACTGGGGGAGAATTCCTTACGGAGTTGCAAAAAGAACGGTTTGACATTTCACTGCGCACAAATAATAAGCTAAAAACCGGCAAACTTTTTCGAAAATTCAAAAACTTTTTAGAAAAAACACAAGAAAAAATTTAAAATTTAAAATTTTATTAACATTTTATCGGCAATTGTGCAAGTAGGGCGAAAAACTACGGAAACAACTGGCCGCGATTCCTGGAATAGTGATATAATGGAGGCAATTTAACATTACCGAATCCGGGTAGTTGTTTTTACGAGCAGTTGCAATTAGGTTTCTTCTGATCCTGGGCAGGGCCGCCCGGCACCTCTGCTCGAAATCCGTAGTGTGGAGTAGTGTATAAAGACACTTGTGGTAGTATAGCAATTCAGTGAAATATTCGCGGTCTTTTTTCTTCATGCCGATGTTGTGCTCCAGGATGTGGAAAGAGACGTAGTCGCAGTTGTCGATCGCGGGGAGTCCGGTTTGCCTCAGCAAGACGTTGAAACGAGTGATGGTGCGCTTTATTATTTTTTTTTCTAGCCAATTTTTTTTATTGAATGCCTCGGAAATTGAAAAAAAAGTCCAAAAGTAGTTTGCTTGCGGCATTTTTTAATGCCTTTGCAAAATAATTGTGCAGCGAATTGGAACGCGCTATAAAAAAATCAAATATAAAAAAAAATTTTAATTTATAATTCATTGACCTATAAAAAAAATGCCTGGAGGACACGGAGGCGGCGGAGGCGGCGGAGGCGGCGGAGGCGGCGGCGGTGGCCATGGCGGTGGCGGTCATGGCGGCGGCGGCGGTGGCCATGGCGGCGGTGGCCATGGCGGTGGCGGTCATGGCGGCGGTGGCCATGGCGGTGGCGGTCATGGCGGCGGTGGCCATGGCGCAAGAAGTTATTCCAGTGGCCACTCGGGCGGCGCCCTTGGTTTATCTGGTGTAGCGAGAGGAATGCACGGTTACCCGGGTCCGGGCCACGGTTACCCTGGTCCGGGTCACGGAGGCCGCGGTCGAGGCAACTGGGGTCCCGGGTGGCGCTCACGCTACAATTGGGGCTTTTCACCCGGACCCTGGTACCCTAGCGGAGCCGGTGCCTGGGGCTGTGATGGAATGGGGTACGGGTGTCCCGGAAGTTTTGACAATTGGGTCGTTTTGCAATCCAACCCCATTGTCAATGAGAATGGCGACTGGCCTTATCCCGTTTTTGTGTCCGGTGATCGGAACTACGTTTGCACTAGCCTTCCGGCTGGCAATGTCATTTGCTCGCCACTAAATAGCTCCAACTCAAATGTAATTTAGTAAAAAAAATTGTAAAGATCTTTAATAAAAAATGAATTTCAAAAAAAAGAGTGTCGAGTTTATCACCTCTGATGATAAGCCAACAATTAAAAATAACTTGCTTGTTCTCTTGATATCAACAATTGGCTTTTCGGCATCATTTTCGCTAAACTCAATTCTTACACTGTTTGTCAGCAGCAAAAGCATAGGCTTTCAGTACACGGTTTTCTTTGTCTACATTGTCTTAATTGTCATCGTCATTAGTATCCTTAGCCACGTCTTTAACCTCCGGATAACTTAAAGAATTGCGATAGCTTTGCATTCGAAAGTACTCGTCTACATTGACTTTTCCCATCATTAGAAGACGCAGCCTTTCCCGTTCCAATTCGGCTTCTTTTTCACGGAGGGATATTTGCGCCAGCTCCAGCACACTTTCGCCCACCCGGCCTATTTTTTCCATTTTGTACACAATTTGTCGCAACTTGTCGCCGTTGCGAATTGCCACAATCTCCTTCAGTGGGATGTCATTATGCCGGTACTCGACGCACATTTTTTTCCGCAAAAAAACTCCACGCAAAAGTCGCTCCGCCAGAAGACCATTCTCACACAGGCATACCTGGACCAAAGTAAATTCGCCAAAGTTTCGCAAATGGGCCTGTTTTCGCTGCTGGAAATTTGAGCTGTGTCCGTACTTATAGAAGCCTCCGCCAATGTGGCCCAGGTAAATTACATTTCGATGGTAAAAAGTTGACTCGCAGATGCTCATTTTTTCGGCCAATTGTCCAATTGTGTCGGCCGTTTTCTCCTCGTCAAGGTGGTCCTCGAGCTTTGTGCCGCAATCGGCGGACAACCAGTTGGCAAATCGCCGTGCAATCACTGGGTGTGTCCAGACCCGTCGAATTTTACGAAACGTAGCCACCTCAAATGGGTCCGCTGTTTCTTTAATTAGTTCGCGCGCTGCAGTGGTGCGTTTCCAAGCGTCAAATCGTTTGCGGCGCATTGTGAAATTCACGTAGCCCCGCTCGTTAATCCGGATCAGGATTGTTCCACAAGATCCGCCGTTTATTTTCAATGCCTTGACCATTGTTTAATAAAACGCCATTATATTTTACAGTAGTACGTCTTTCTATGTACACATTACAAAGTCATTTTGCATTTTTTAAATTATATATTCAAAATTTATTATTAACATTTTATTTTTTTATGTATAAAAAAACCCACATTAACCTTAAACAATGAGCTGCGCGTCAAATACACAAGCGATGAACACGCAAAAAACAAAGGAAATGTACGCCGCGCCGAAAACACGAGAAGCCTACCATTCCACCATGAAGGCGACTAATAGTTCGCCCGTCTGCACTCTCGAGCAAAGCAGAATTGGGTGCATTGATTTAAACGGCGCTTGTATGATGGCAGACAATTTTGAAATGAAATACAATCCGTGTCCCAAAATGTAAATTTGGGTTTTCTCATATACTATAATATTTGTATAAATTTCGTTATTTGCCACATTTAATTTTTTAGATCGATTTTAAAATTTAATAAAAAAATACAAAATAAAAATTACAAAACATGAAAATTAGTCATATGCCTGAAACTCTCGACTTTCAGAGCGTTATTTGCAAAAGGCCTTCTGATGTAATGTATTCTGCTTTTTGCGTTGCTGGCGTTATGATTATAGGGTTTAAAAGTGGACTTGTCGTCACATTAAATCTAAAAAATGGTGATCGAAACGAGTATAAATTAAAAGGGCCCGTTTCGTACACCACAATTTGCCTTTAAAAATTTTTTTAATTTGCTACAATAATTATAATAATTATTTAAAACTTGGGAAAAATTTTAAATTTTAATTAACTTTTTACTTCGTACCTTTGAAAAAAATTTTTTAACTCCATCACAGTGTGATTTGAACTTTTTTCGACATTGTTCCAGTGTTTGTAGCGCAGCGGCGATTCTAATGGCAAAGTGCTGCTAATAAAAAAAGCCCGGGCCAATAGTTCTTGTTTCTTTGCTTTTTTTTCCTTGACAACAGGTTCCTTTTTGTTTTTTCCGGGGCCCCTGAATCGGCGTTTTTTAAATTCCGCCGCCGTGGCTACAGTTTCCGCTGCCGTGGCTGAAGTTTCCGCCGCCGTGGCTACAGTTTCCGCTGCCGTGGCTGAAGTTTCCGCCGCCGTGGCTACAGTTTCCGCTGCCGTGGCTGAAATTTTCGGAAATTTTGAGCACAGTTTGCGTTTATTTACAACTTTTTTAACGTCTGCGACATTCATTTGATTTCCAGCGCTAAATTTATTCTGCTTTTTTTTTCTTTACCACAAAAAAAACGCTTTTTCTAATTATAGTGTTCTTTTACGCCAGTGTTTTTAAAAAAGAATAACAGTTTATGTGCGCAAATATTTATTTTTTTATCTAAGAATATGGCCGCGTCGCCAGTATTCAAACAGCTGTTGGTGTTGCGCGCAACGGCCCGTTTGCCACCGTAGTTGGCGTTTTTTTCTTTTTTTGAACCCCTTGAAAATTAAGTCCATATCCGTAGTAACCCTGGTATCTGGACTCGTTTAAAAGCGGCGCAAAATCCACAGAATTAGTTATTTTGCGCCGCACGCAATTGAATATGCCGCAAACATTGGCCAGCGCCACATTACACAGTTTGCGCAATTGGTTGATCTTTTTCTGAATTCCCGTGAATAAATCAAGAAAATCTTGTTTTTTTTTGTAAATATTCGCTGGTCCATTCACCCAGGGAAAGATGGCTTCGATCGCAATGTCAATTGCCGAAACCGTAAACGTTTGCAAAATGTCGTGAAACTCCGTGCGCTTCAGCTTGCTGGTTTCCCAGTTGCGCAGCTCGCTTTCCCACTTGTCATTTTCTTCAGTTTTGGTTTTTTCCGCCGCAGATTTGCCGGGTTCCGCCGGGGTTATTGCTGTTTTGCCTGGGGTTGTTGACATTTCTGTTTTACCCCCAAGCCTTTCTTCGGCGCGATGCGCCTCGGCCTGATTCGCCTCGGCCTGATTCGCCTCGGCCTGATTTGCGTGGGCTTGATTAGTCTCGTCTTCCAGCGCTATTTTCATCGCCTTGGCCAGAAAGTCACAGTTTTCTTTGCTCGGAATTCCGTAGCCATGCCTCTGGCTATGTGTGCGCAAAAACTCTGAATTCAATTCGGACAATGCTTTCGATCTCCGGTAGCGCTGCTGCAAAAAACAAATTGCTAATTTTCTTTTTTTTTGGTCTTCCTGCTGCAGTACCTGGCGCTCGGTGTCCCTTTCAAAGGCCAGGTGCGCAAGCCGTGCCACCAGTGCGCTCTGTATATGGTCGCCGAATTGGAGGGCAATGCTGTACCGCGAGTATCCAACCCGGGCAATCTGGTTAACAAGAATGCGCAGCATATCGATTCGACACTCTCGGCCACAGTTTGGCTGCGCAATGTCGCCCGGCTCCCGCGGTATCTCTCCATTGTGCGCCATTTGCCGTTGTATTTCGTAGTAGTGGGGATTGTGGATTCGACCCCGTTCGATTCGCAGCGTATTCCAGTCGAAAGCAATAAAGCACTTTACGCAAAACATCTGCGAACACCCGTCTATCTTGTGGATTGGCACTGAGCAACCCGGACAGGCTTTGGTGTCTCGTCGCAGAAGCGCCACCGTGGCCACATCGTCCGCATTGCATTCGTGGTCTATGTTTTCGGGGGTTAGTTGGCAGCAGGAACTGCAGGTATACGTATCACAAACAGGACACTTCCACCGGGTCGAAAGAAACCCACTGCAATCTTCGCGGGAACATTTGCGCGCCGTTGCGCCCGGCAGTGTCGTTTCGCCGCTTTCTGGTGGATGATTGGTCATCGGCGTTGAAACCATCCATTGCAATTGTTTTAGCCGTTGAATATATTTCGCCAGTGCTCGGCTCCACTTCTGCCAGTGCTCGATCGTTAAACCTTGAATTGCGTCGGGCTGCAGCAGGGGAAGCCGCTGTTTTTCTACTTGTAGGCTCAGGCGGCCTAGTTTCTGTGTGTACTTTTTGCGAAAGCTTTGCGGCAGTTCCCCAAATATGAACATCGTGCTAAACTCATTTTGGCAGTGCGGCGCGTTCAAGCACCGCGGTATCGTTTCGTCCGAAGAAAGCAGCCAGGTTTGGTAGCACTGTTTGCAGCAGTCGTAGGAGCAATGGGGACACCGTAGCGTTTTTACCACTGGCACACTCCGCACGCAAATGGGGCATTCTTTTTTGTCCATTTTCTTAGAATTTATTTTAGCAACCTGGCCAATTGGCAAACACATCACCTAACAAGTGGAAGGTACTATACCACGACAATCGCGTCGGCTTCTTCTTTTTCGGCTTCGTGTCGGCGAATTCCACAGTTCGAAACACTATCTTCCGGCATTATGTCGTCCTCGATCTGCGACTCTTTCGCCTGCGACACCACGCTTTTTGCCATTTCCCCGAAATTGCCGTGTTCCTCGGTTTCTCTCCGGCTTATTTCCTCAAAAATTGGCAAATCGGGCGTTATTGCCCGCGGCATTGCCACTTTATCGGCTATCCTCGACTCGGCTATCCTCGACTCGGCTTGACTCGCGGCCAAAGAATCAACCCAGTTGAGTGGCACAAAGTGCGACGCGGTCTTTCCAAGGGCAAGGGTTATTGCCTGTCGCGTCAGCGCATTCCGGTCCGTCTCCGAGATGCACTCGACAATGGGCAGTGCGCGACGGTACATCAGTAGCTTTTCGCTAACGTGTGACAAGAAGCCGTGCAGAAAAAACGATGCTTGTGCATCGACGTCGCCGCGGAAATTCTTGATGGTGCGCGTTTCTTCCAGAAAATCTTGAAAATTGCGCTGAAATAGTTCGCGGAATTCCGGGTTACTGTCGAGGATGCGCCTGTAGTCTAGTCGCTGGATTTCGGCATTAAACAGCGGAATACACTTCAGGGCACCTTGGTATGCGTCCGCCATGTCCCAGGAGGAAAAGCGGCCGTAGCACACTTCGTACACGCTCTTTATATATGTTTCCATGAAGCCTTGCAAAAGGGCACTAAATTGGGTGGAAAGAGACGCCATGCTACTTTTTGTTTTGCTTTTTATTATCTTTGCAAAAATCTTCAGTCCGCATTTTTTGCCCGCGGGGGGACATTTTCCTGTTGGTGACTTGCGGCGCTTTCCTGTCGTAAAGCGGCGCTCTCTTCTCGCAATGCAGCCGCAATCTCCTGTTGGTTACTTGCGGCGCTTTCCTGTCGTAAAGCCGCGCTCTCTTGTCGTAAAGCTGCGCTCTCCTGTCGCAAAGCCGCGCTGTCTTGTCGCAAAGCCGCGCTTTCTTGTCGAAAATGCTCTTCGGCGCTCCTCTCTCCCGCCCGGATCAGCCGCTGTATCGTTTCTTGGCTGGGCTTTGCAATGATGTTCACCTCGCTGTCACAAAAAATCTTGATAATCCCATGGAGTTCCCGGCTGCGTGCGGTCGCCACATAGTTGAAGAACCGCTCGCATATAAAGGTAAAAAAGGTGAGCATCGTGTGTGTCGTCGGCGAAAAGCCACTCGGCCTCGGCTTCGACAGCAGCAGTATTCCCAAGACACTGTCGGGACCACTGTGGTCACGCAGCGGTTTTCCGGGGTACCGAAAGGCATTGGACAGTGCGCCATCCACGGCATATATCTTCCCGTCGGGCGTCTGTATCTCAACCGGCTCAAAAACACCCGGAATCGCCATCGATGACATCAGACACGGAATAATCGGCCAGTCCGGAACGGTTTCGTGCGATGCTTCTATTTCCCGGTCCTCGGGGCCAATTATCGTCATACCAATTACTGTTCGTACTTTTGTCAGGCTATAAAACCGGCCAAATGTTATCGTCAGCAGCTCATTTTCCGGAATCCCTGCCGTTTTAAAGACACTCTCCAGCACTCGTTGCAGCAAATGATCGATGCGCCCGAGGCCAAATCGGTTGGCGATGCCCGTGAAATCG
>Ga0209443_1001732_pt1 | contig 13435 bp, 16 predicted proteins | sample LauGreBMM110DCMD_2_FD_187571 | JGI IMG/M metagenome (GOLD analysis project Ga0209443, IMG submission 187571) | Freshwater lake microbial communities from Lake Michigan, USA - Su13.BD.MM110.DCMD (SPAdes) (version 2) | ecosystem: Environmental > Aquatic > Freshwater > Lake | place: Lake Michigan... | reverse complement strand
CTGAATTTGCTCCGATTTGCTGAATTTGCTCCGATTTGCTGAATTTGCTCCGATTTGCTGAATTTGCTCCGATTTGCTGAATTTGCTCCGATTTGCTGAATTGGCTGACTTATTTTTGCTTGGATTCGAATCGTTTTTGGTGATTGTTTTTTTGAGATTAATTGCCTGAAACAAGTAGAATTTTCTGCTCTGTCTACTCATGTCCGGTAATGCTGAAACAGAGACCTCTGTACAAGTGAAGATCAAGGGGAAAGCTCCTCGTGCTGCTCTGGCGAATCGCAAGAAAGGAGCACCAAGGGCTCCTGGGCGTCCACACAAGCGCTTGGAGAGTGAAGTACTCAGCACTCGTACTCTGGCGCTGAAGAAGAAACTGCAGGTGCTCGTCGCCAAAAAGACTTTGATTGCCGAGCGACTCGACGCATATGAAGCCGAGAATGATCTCAGACAAAAAGAACAAGAAGAGCAAAGTGCAAAAAACTAGAAAAAAGGGAGACAACTTTCAACATATTTGCTTGCAAGTGGTCTTCCTGTGCATGCTCATGAAGAATAATTAATGCTGTAGATGTTTTGTTGAATGCTGGGGTTTTCTCCTATTCTTTTACGAAGGAACTCTTCTTAGGAAGAACCTCCACCGGGTGGGGTGGGGTGGGGGGTTTGGGTTCTCTGTCGGCTGATTGTACCACTGAGTATGTGATTTCTAGATCATTTGGTGAGATATCTGTTATTTTGAGTAAACGTAGCCTGGAAGCAAAGTTCCCCGATATATTTTTTTGTTTTATATAATGGGTACGTTGCTTTATTAAGCAAACAAAGAGCATGCCACGCAGCTGTCTCTTCTACACGCACTGCTTCCTCTTCTCATTCATCATGTACCTCTTGGCTCTGCGCCACGGGCGCGAGAACATCCGCACCGCGTGGTGGTACCTGCTCTCGGCGTGCTGAGAACCAAAAATATTACCATTGATGAGTGTTTATAGTTTGTTTATAGTTATATACCGTGCCAAGAAAAAACAACCATTAGAAGCAACACAATAAGACAAATGTGAAGGCAAATAAGCAAATAAAAGCAATCAAAAGTGCATGGTTCTCTTGAACAGAAGCAATTGGTTTGTGATCATCTACAGTTTTGTTCTGAGCTTCTTTCTCGGCTTCTTTCTTTGGTAATGTAAAAACAACAATTTCTTGGAAATCAATGTTGTCCACGTTTAAAACAAAAGGGTTTCCATCGGTATCTGAGAGTAGCGAGGAATGTTCTACAACAGCGCTAACAAGGGCCGAGCGCAACGTTTTGAGGTTCTGTTCGCGCTTGGCTGAATCAGCAAAGACAGAAGAATCATCTGAGATAAAGAGGCCTTCAATTTCCGTATAACCAACGCTCAAAAGTCTTCTACTCAAAAGTCCTCTGCTCAAAAGTCCTCTGCTCAAAAGTCCTCTGCTCAAAAGTCCTCTGCTCAAAAGTCTTCTTCTGTAGACATAGTCAGGGTTTGTCACGCTTTGCGAATTTTCACCACAATCAGAAGTCTCAATGTCGGCAACAGCACAAGCCGATTGCTGTACACTTGCCAGTCGATCGGCAAAGGAGGTGTGGTATGCACTGTTTTTTATGGAAAAGATCATAATTCCTGTTATTCCTTGTGCTCGCATTTCCTCATTTACAGCAACAGAAAGTTTGTCGACAGCATCAAAGACAGATTGCGCATATCCTATATCAGATGTTGACAAATTGGTTTCCACAGTGAAGCCGAAGACTGAAGCAACATACGAACTTGGGAGTGCAACACATGCATATTTTTCAGAGAGCAGAGAGTACTCAGAAGAAGATTTGTTTAGTTGTTCTCTAGTTGGTGGCTCTGAGTTGTATGGCTGCCGGAGCATATCTCCCCTGCAATCCCATACACACCGTAATCGCCCGGCTACCTTTATGCTGCGGACGATGCCGAACTCTGGAGCAGAGAGACCTGCTGCTGTGCATCTGTTCAACAGCGCGAAAGTGATTGCTCCCTGTTTCAAATCTGTATGTGGTAGCAAGCGCACATGGTGGAAAAAGTGCCTTACGCCAAAATTTTCACCAACAATTTCAATCTCTGTTGATCTTAAAGACATGTACAGCTCCTCCCCACTATGCGAGGCATTCACGACAGTCATCCAATGGTCGACTAGTTCTTTGTCATTGAATAGTATGAGGGTATTGGGAAGCCGCAGCCGTACGAGAGCACCATCAGCATTATCATTGAGAATGTTGCTAGCGCCCTTCTGCACACCTGTGGCATCAAAGCGCATTTTGTCACAGAGTGTGTTGTTCGCTATATTCGTGTTGTTCGCTATATTCTGAGCAATGTAATGATTATGCCACTGTGGCTCTTTTAGAACTGTGAGTATCTCTGCGCACGTAAGTATGTGGAAGCGTGAAGATATTGGTGAAAAAACTGAACATTGCTGTTTACAGAGAGCAAACACCAAAAGCGCATTCGCATTAGACACGTCGAATGTAACGTACCACGCGTTTTCATATGCTCTGAATTCAGCACTTGTAATCACCATAGGCTCACTTGCGTCTATACTGAAAGCGTCTTGAGTCACAGATCTCTCTACAAGAAAAATCAAAATCAAATAAACTAGTTTAAGCATGTCATTAGATTGTTTTATAGCAAACAAGTTTAATTCTAAAGGGCGGTATTGGCTGCACGTTTTGCTGCTTGAAGAATTAGCAACATTTCATTGTGCTCCCTTTGTGGTACGGGAGCATCATGTAGTGAGTGGCTGTTGTTTGCGTTTCGTATTGACAATATTTCACTGTTTTCGTGTTTAGTAATGTTGCTGTACAGAAGGCGTCCATGCACAAACACTATTAAGAGAATACTCGCAAATACAGCGTAGAGGTGTACGAAAGCAATATGTCCACATAGGAACACAACGGAATTCGTGTGTAACATAGTATCGCTATAAGGCAGGAAAGTGCTGCAAAAGAGCAAAAGAGCACATAGAACATTGTACAAAAATGTTCTCAATAATGTCTCCATAAACCCTAATGTGTTGCAGTTGAGAACAACTCGGACGCATACAAATACACAACTTAGGACGATCTTCTGCAGATGCTGAGAATCTTTCTGTGTTCTTTTTGTCCTCAGGATGACCTCGACACTGGCACACGCGCTCCACAACAGATCAACAGCGAATATGAGCACAGTTTGCGAATTGCTGCAGATGCCTTGTTGTTGTTGTGTTAAGAAGCATAATGCACAAACACACAAATGTCCACAAGCTCGATCAAAGTGTTGCTCGTGCATAAAGATGCTGTCTATATACACGGCACAGACTGTGATTATTAAAATACCCTGTTCTCGCAAATTCGTAGCTGTTGAGATCCAGAACATAATAGACACAAAAACAGTACTACGAATAATCAGTAGAAAAACTGGAAAATACGTGGAAACAAGTGAAAAATCATAAGGAGCATTGTCATGCCAACAACGCATATTCTTGGTTTATTAAGTACTTCAAATGATTGTTTCAGACAAATTAGAAATGTTTTCATCAGAAATTTTGCTGCACTCTTGAGAACATTCTTTGTAGTGCATATAAGAATTGTGAACTTCGGAACCTTGTTCAGAACCTTGTTCAAAACCTTGTTCAGAACCTTGTTCAGAACATTTTTCAGAACCTTCTTCAGAACCTTGTTCAGAACCTTGTTCAGAACCTTCTTCAGAACCTTGTTCAGAACCTTCTTCAGAACCTTCTTCAGAACCTTGTTCAGAACCTTCTTCAGAACCTTGTTCAGAACCTTCTTCAGAACCTTGTTCAGAACCTTCTTCAGAACCTTCTTCACAACCTTCTTTAGATCCTTGAGAGTGCTGTTTCTTAATTTTCTTTCGCGGGTAGTCGTCATCTTCTTCATCATTATCATCTTTTACAATAAAGCTATTGTCAGTATCATGGTCTTCGTCCTCGATTTCTTCTTGCTCGCTAGCTGACATATCAAAGTCGTCTTTCGTGACATGTTTGTTCAAAACTTCAGCCTCCATTTCCTGATCTATTTTCGCAGCGCACTCAATAAACAGTTTTGAATTCTCGGAAAGATTTTCCCAGTGCTGTATACTCTGTATTTTTTCCAAAGCATCACGTGCTGCCTGCCTTCGCGGACGCTTCATAAAGAAGACATATTATGTAAGCTACTTCAAGCACAATATATAAAAAATATGGATCCGTTTTGAAATATAAAATTTCTCGTTTTGAAGATCCTGCGTCAAGAGAACTTTCTTAACGCAAGGCTCACGTTATTTAAGACAACAAGAACATGAGCGGTTGTAAACTGTGTGCGTATTCAGGCAGTAAGCACCCAATATTTGATGAGATCATGTGTTACGTTGCTGACAATGCACACAGCGTGCACATCAACGAGCTTGCATCGCATGCCAAGTCAGCTCTGGAGCACCAGCTGGAAATCGACATGACGGTCGAAGAGATCCGCAATCATTTTCTTTCGCATCAATGCGATCAGAAAGTAGTTCTCAACCATGTACTGCGCGATCTTGTTGATATTATTGGTGTGGCGAAGAGCAACTGCGTTGTTGTCAGTGAAGAAAGCGGTATGCAGAGCATGGACCACAAAAACACTGGCGTATACATTGACGCCGTCAAACAGATCATGTTGATCTACAAGCAGCTCGAACACACGCGGGGCAAGTAGTTCAAGCATTATGATTATGTCATATTTCAGACCAAGTATTCATTCGCCATAGTCAACTCCAGACGAGCACTCTGTGTCAAACGTATTTTGGCAGCTCCTTGCGCTGCGCCGTGGTCCATTGATGCACTCCATGGCTCTTCCGGATTTTCAATGGGTGCCCTTACTATGACCAGCTGTTGATGAGGTTGGCTTTCATGGAAAAGAAAAAAGTTCCATGAGTTGACAACTGCATCGTTTATGTGAAACTGTCCAGATCTGGGCGCATAACAACTTGGGTTTCTGGATTCCCAGGACAATTGTCCTGGATTGCATGCGTAGACCTTCTCCCATTCAGCTATTGGCAAATACTTACAGAGTTGTTCACATAGAGACTCGCATTTCACCTTATTACTGTTTGCAACATACCCACAATTCAAACGATTTTTCATACTTGCATCCCAAACCTCAACCCACACGCTGTAGGATCTTATAGCATTCGCGTAGTCGAGACGATCGTCTGCACTCGACATGTAATTGAATTGCGTTAAATACTGTTGCACTGATAATCCTTCTAGCACTTAGCAATGAACGTTGTTGCCCCACGCAGTATTTAGCTCCATGTCCAACATGATGTATGCACGAGTACACTATGTAGTATTGATCTTGGTCTTGTGCTTCGTTTTTGCTGAGTGTGACACTCTGTCAACTCTCGAGAAAACAATGTATCATAGTTGCCGTGAAAGGTATGATTGCGCGAGAGAAGAGTATGTTTTACTGCAGCCACCGGCCGTTTTCCACTCATGTAAAGTTCGCTACGACTGTGTGAGGAAGGAATACACGTCAATTTTTCCTCCTGTGAATTTGACGCAATTTACCACTCTAGGTGTGCTGGTTCGAGTTTCTATACCAATGTCCATTTCTTCATTTGATATAGAGAAACGTATACAAATTCGAGAATCAGTTTCCAAAAAGTTCAATGTACAGACGAGTATGGTATCAATCAGTAATGTGTCCTCTGTGCGTGATGGTTCTCTAGATGCAGTTGAGCGCTTGCAGGCGTATGTGAAAATAGGAACAGTAAGCAAAGAAGCACTTAGCAGCTTAGACACGTGCATGTTAGTAGATTGTGAACAAGTACACATCTATGCTTCGGATTCAGATCTCGCCTCCGATCTTCCGGACTTACCGGGAGCGAGAATTCTCCAACTTCCTACATGCAAATTGTGTGCACCGCAAGACGAATTGGTGTTTGCGAGCTCTGGTACACTCGATAATCCATTTTCGTGCAGAAAAGAATGTTCACCTGGTTTTTTCCAATTCAGGGGCTTAGAAACATCTACTTGTGAAGCACATTCTCAACCACGGTGCTCATCAGGGCAGTTCTTATCCACAGGCACACCTACTACGGATGCTACTTGCTTGAACTGTTCATCGTGTGAAGGAATGCGTTTTGTGGCAACATGTTCTGAGGACCAGGACACAGTGTGTGAGTATTGTCCTGAACCTGGTGCTCATCAGTTTTATGTTGGAACTGCTTGCACCGCTGCTTGCGATGTAGGCTTTGTGTTAGATGTACGCACAAAACAGTGTGAGCTTTGCAAATACGCTCAGTGCGATCCTGGTTGGCGAGACCCCCCCCTGAAGCACAACTGCTCACACTGTGTTTTATGCCCGCCACTGCCACCGAACGCGCACTGGAGTCAGCGCAACGATCGTTTCGACTGCATGTGGGTATGCAATGAGCATCATCAACTACAAAGTGTAGATTCAAAGTTAACATGTGTATCTCAAAATGTTGTTGTCGACAATGTACAACTGCTCCAGCCCCTGTGCGCCGCTGGACACTTTGCTTTGAACTTTAGGTGTATAACGTGTTTTGAAGCGGCTGCTCTGGGGTATGTGACACAGCATGATCTGCCACAACCTGCTGATATAGACAGCAAGTGGGAGTGGGTTTATGGGTGCAAGTGGAAGTGCTTACACGCTGCTGGCTACTGGGAGCTACGGCCCACGTCTGGCATTTACTGGGAGTGCGTCAACGCACACATGCACACTGCAATGGTACGCGGTGTAGATTTGTCATGGACAGCAGTGAATGTTTCAACAAGGCGTGTCGATAATTCTCCAAACCAAAGCAAGAAACTACTTGACATCATGTACATTCTTGCTATTGTACCTCTGTCAGTTATTATTTGTTTTGTTTTGTACAATTGTGTACGTTTATGCTCGAAGAGTGCAAAGGATCAAAATGATGACGATGAAGAAAAACCCTTGCTGATGGAACAGGCTTTGATATTGAACAAAAGATAAGAAAGGGCAGGAACTTTGTATTAAAGCAAAAGTAAACTCATAAATGGGAACACCATATAACGTGGTAGAGAACTTTGTTGATGTGGAGGGACGAAAATAACATTACGCTTGGCAGCGCCAAAAACATGTGAAAATGATATGCGTCCCACGTCGTTTCTGGTGCTGGCCTGTGACGCGCGCCGTCCCTGCTCGCGCGCCTGCGCCTGCTCGCGCGCCTGCTGCATCCGCACCTTTTCCACGTTCTTTCGCGCCTCGCGTACCTCGTCTCTTAAGTGTCGAATGTGAACTCAAGGAGCACACCGGATGTCGCTGTCCGCGGTGTTTGCTTGAACGTCATGCCGAGCTCATCGGTAAATACTTGCTGGTTTCGTGCGAAGACTTTTGAATCCCACCAAGCCCATTCTGGAGCATGGTATGACTGTGCTTGGCTCGCGCCGATGAACTCAAACGTGTATCGCACTATACCGTAGCCGTCCTCGTGCAGTCTTATGCAGGCGATGTTGTTCCAGTGCTTGGTGAATTCGATCTGCGCCTCCGTCTCGGGCGGGAGGGGCTGATTTAAGTCTTTCAAATGCGTGGTGTCGAGCCGCCTGCTGACGGTGATGCGCAGGCGCGGCGAGATCTGAGTGGATGTGCGCAGCGAGAGCAGATGCCGTGCGAGGCGCTGGCTGTGAGCGCGTGTGAACTGGAACGAGATAATGACAGGGACCTCGACGTCGCCGACACGTTGAGTGGCGCTGTACTCGACCGTTGCGGTGGGGGCGGGCTGCGCGTGGCGGAGGATCTGCTCGTGGAGCTCGGGCTCGAGGTCGCGCCAGGAGGCCGCTGTGACTCCAATTTTTTTTAAATGTGCCTCTCTATCTATGACTTTTTGTGCATCGATTCGAAGTTTTTCTTTATCTTTCTCGTACTCTGCTGCCAATACCATTATATTTTCGATTCGTGGAGCAGCAGAATTATCTTTCAAATTTTTTTGAAAAAGACCGTTGCCGAGACCTCTGACCCCCTCTGCTCCAGTATTGATTAGGTACGGGTTGAACCGCATACACCGCCCGCGCTAAATAGGCGAATCATGGGATGGTGGTTTTTTATTATCGCATATTCCAGAACCGAGGACCTCGTTGTCCTCGTAATGGTGGAATGCGTCATGTTCTTCATACGCCGCCTCATGAGGAGGTTCATGCCTTCTTTGTCAGTGAGGAAGATTAATAAACGCAAGTCTTCAAACTTGTTTGATGCAACGAGTAATAATTTTGTACAATATTCTGAGCATGCTGTCGGCCACCAGGCATTTCCATGTTCTGTTCCACAGCAAACAGAGTCCCCATGTCATGCATGGAACAATCAGTACAAAAATTGATGCGTTCTCCTGTACCAGCGACTGATTGAAGTTCAATTCTAACAGAATATGCACGACATAGCACATTGGCCAGATAAAGACAACCGTACTCATACTATTAGCAAGTAAAATTCCATGCCTTGTTGACAGTGCTTCGTCAACTTCTTGAGGAAGCACCACAGGTTGCTTAATACTCAAAACAATGTGAGAAATCAGTGTAACGCCCAAAAAACACCCCCGCATCAATAATCCGTGATGAACTTTGATGCAAGGCGAAAAATAATACATACGAATACATGTTCCGTAGTAAGACACAACAGGTGTACCCAGTTGCGCCCACCATGTTAACAGAAATGTGCATATAACAGCAACATATAGGTACTTTACAGCGTATGTAAAATGTGTACTCGCGTGTGGGTAGGTTTGTATGCATGTGAAAAAACATATGCCAAGATTAAACTCCAGAATTCGATATCCAAAATGTGTAGAATTAATGAAAAAAATGTTCGTATCTTCGTGCAACAGAGCAAAAAGCGAAATAGTTACTATAGGTAGCAAACTGTTTACAATAAGCATTGTAAGACCTGCCTTTGGGTAACAAGAATGTAAGCGTTTGTTGCTGCTCATTGTCCACGGGGTCAAAAGAAAACAGTACAGCAGACACATAACAGGCCATGAAGTCGGGTTCAGAGAGTGCATTTTCTCTGGTGATTGATTCAATTCCAGTGTGCGTAAGCATGTAAGTCCCTCGATAAATGTCAAAAGAACATTATGAGCAGCAAATGTACCTCTTAGTACATGAAAAAGGCTTCCGAAAACAATACTTATTAGTGTCGCCAGCCACACATCCACCAAAATGTTTATGGCAATAACACTGTATAGCACACCCATATTTTCCGAATTGAGGTTGGTCACCGTGTATGCACAGAAAAATCCGCAGAGAACAAAAAACGCTGAAGAAATATCAATTTCCATAATATTACTCGTGAGAACAAATGCATCTACAGTGGAATTCCTTGTATGTGTTTGCTGCTCATCTTTAATCAACACTGGATACATAGAACTGAAGAAAGACACAGATGCTGAAATTGTGTGTATGCTCGTAAAAATTACACAGAGCCGCACAAATTCAGTAAAGCGCATCTCATCTGCCGATAACATAAATTGCACATGCACTCCACTATAGCAAGAAATAGTACTCCCAGTGCTGTCACTCTTTGCGCTTGCGCCATCATACATAATTTGGTTTCGCTGATCAATTTCATCGACACCATGATGATCGTGCTCATCGTCATTACCAGCAACATGAACACCGTTATGAACAACTATATAGTTTAGAACTGCTTCTTCTGCTGGTTTTTTTGCTGATTCTGATTCTTGTGCTGATTCTTGTGCTGATTCTTGTGCTGATTCTTGTGCTGATTCTTGTGCTGATTCTTGTGCTGATTCTCCTTGTGTTATTTTTTGTGGTAATTCTGGTACCAATGCCTTTTCTTCCCAGCGCATAAAATAGAATGCTGTAAATATAGTAAACTTGTTCTGTTTATTTTGCGGAATAAAAATATTCCTGTATTTTCAAGCAAGCTGTATTTTAAAGCAAGCCACACAAAGTAACAGTTTGCTGCAGGGCAGAAACAAGAATTGCGAGACACAGCAACATGCTATAAGCAGCGACGCGGTGCCATTTCTTTGTAATGGGCTCCAGTGTCTCTTCTACCAGTCCCCACAAGCCTACCCATGCAATAACCGTCACAATTAAGACTTCTAGGCACATTCCACCATGCATACCAGTTGCACCTCTAATACACAAGTTTTGCCTTTAAAATTTCAAACAAAAGATGTGAGGCAAAGCTATATTAAAGACAGTTTAAGCATGAGACATGAACTCACAGCATGTGGTTTATCGACAACACCACTTTTGAATAGTAACACGGAGCAAGAGACAATGAAGCAGCAAACACGTTCCATGTATGAACAGCTCCTTCCACTCGGAATACACGAACATGCACGAGACTTCTGGCGCATAAGAGCAGCAAAGCAGAAAAAGCAGGTGCTTGCCGACAGTGTGTTGCACGAGCACACAGCCCTGACACAGTACATGCAGTGGCACAATGTACTCGGCGTACGATTGCCATGTTTTTTGCGAGGTTCTGAAAATAGTGTTGCATGTAAGTGCATGAAATAAGTGCATCAAATAAGTGCATGAAATAAGTGCATCAAATAAGTGCATGAAATAAGTGCATCAAATAAGTGCATCAAATAAAACAAGAATATTGTAGCACTATTTAAGTGCTCGTCTTCATGGAAGGACATGTGGCGCTTATGACTTTTACGGTACTGAGTTTCAGACTTCTCTTTTATTCAACTCGTGAGCTGAGTGTCACAGCAATGCTCTTTTGCTGTGCGTGTTCTCTGTGTGTTGGCCAGCTTGTAGCTTTAGCAATAGGCAATTCAAGTCCCATGGGCATGTCAGGAATATTTACTGTGCCTAGCTACTTAGCATGGATTGTCAAATTCGCATGTAATCACAGCATCTTGTCACAGCAAGCGCGTCTTGCGTGCTGCACGTACACGAGTTGGTTCGTGCCTGAAGAGAACTGCTCTGAATAGTTCGATCGATCGAAAAGTGAACGAAACTCTAAGGTCCTGTGATGTTTTTGCTACGGAGTAGACTTGGTTGCGAAGGTGCGCTTTTCGGATAATAAATATTGGTGAAGAATGGCTGCATGATAATTTTGTCCTCCCAAATTCTTTCATCTTCAGAGGTCCAGCTGTCCCCCTTCCAATTATTATCTTCATGTAGAAGAGGTTGCAAATTCGTATAATGGTTGCATAAAATCTCTTTCGCACCCATGCTACCCCTTTTAAAACTACTTACTGGCCTAATGTGGTCCAAGGCTGTATTAGTGAGCGTCATAGGCACACCTGGATGCAATGTATTCCAACTTTCCCGTTTCCTTGCCAAATACAAAAGTACTTCCTCCCATGTCTCTGCGCCCAGATACTGAAGAAAGGGTTTTTTTTTCTTCACATTCATGCGTTTCAGAGCACCTGAAATAACCTTCCGTACTCGGCGTGTAAGGTATTCGTCACTATTGCAAACAGGACAACTTGTAACTAGGTGTTCAGTACATTTGGCGTTTGGGTAGATATGCCTGTCCAATTTTCCTACCGTTGGTTGCGTAGGATTATGCATGAAAGGAATAGTTTGCAAAATCATCAAAGGTATATTACTTGGAAGTCTTGCTGGCATGTTTGGAAAAATTACACAAGGGAGTGTCAAATCAAATATTTATTCTTCGAGAGTCAAATTACATATTTATGTTGTTGTAAAGAATATACCCTAGACTAAATTACTAATCAGAATATACCCTAGAACATATATAAAATTATTAACACCAATAGCCATTTCATACATCAGATTGGGACCACAAAAGGAACTGGTGGAGACGTTCTTATTCTTGAAGAAGCTGCTTATTGCGACGAGGGGTTCTTCTACGAGACAGTCGCACCTATTCTTTCAATTGGTTCTGCAAGTTTAGTTGCAATTTCTACACTCACGTCTGAAATCAATTTTTACACTCGGCTTATTCAAATGGTGGATCCAGCAACTGACAGACCATTGTTTGCCATACGGTGTATAGAGCTATGCTGTGAAAAATGTAAAGAAGAGGGGAAACAAGTAGAGTGCGTGCATATGCTGCATCTCGTTCCTATGTGGCAAAGCGAGGAACGCCATCGTAAGCTAAAAATTATGATGCAGGACAGACCTGATCTCATTCAATCTGAGCTCGCTGGCCTTGCATTCGACAGCCTACAGCAAGTATTTAGGAAGCCAGATATAGCGATTGCTATGAGCCTGAAGCCGCTTCCCTCTCCTGAAAATCCCGTTGTTTTTGTTGTCATCGACCCTGCTGCTGGTGGCCCGCAGTCGGACTATGCTGTTGTGTCAATCGTAAGAAGTAGAGGTTGTGTTACGGTAAGTGTCTCAGTACACTCACGCAACAGACCATGCGTCTGCACACTTGCATACAAATATAGTAGATGTACTCTTCGTATGTGCCATAAAGTCAGGAACAATGTGCTTTCGCAGATTCGTGAAGAAGTTGCACAACTTACTTCTTTGCCCCTCTGACTCACTTACAATCATGCTCTGCTTTAGTTGCGTATCAATATTCAACAGCAGGAAAAAGAGAGCAAGTGAGTCAGTATACGACATGTCCTTGGTGTTGATCAGTTCCCGAATGTATGTTATTGTTGTATCATACTCGGGAATTGTGTATTCGCGGCATATGTTCTGAATACTGCTTGCACAAAATGGAAACGTGTGTTTGTTGTTCACACTCATAAGAATTCTTGGGATGAGCATTGGAATGTGTGCTTGCTGAACATGTGCTGGCACTGACGTAGATTCTTTTGCGCAGGTGATTGGCATCGACATACTCATGGGCTGCAAAGGTCCTATTCGAATTGTTTATTTGTGCTTTTTATGCTGTGTTTGTGTGTTTGCAATGTGCAATCTATGCAAATGTAATGACTGTGTGAATAATGACTATGTGAAACTAATCTCAGAGCCTGAAAAACAATTTGCTCTTACACAAAGACATATAGCGCGCATTCAACAAACAGAACAGTTCATTTACAGTGAGATTATTATCATGGTGGAGCGAAACCTAGGATTCGAGGCTGAGCACCATCACAGAGCACTAAACGGCCTACCACATACGCGCTTCCGTATCGACCATAACGCTAACCGCTACGGTATCCTGACTACAGAAGAGGTGAAGTATGCTATGATGACCCTTTTTAACAACATGCTCCGCGACCAGCGAATCGCTTTTTATGACCCTCTGCTCAGCGAGGACCCAGTAGCTGCACGCCGCCGCGTCCAGGAGCAGATGAAGGTCTACTCCTTCCAGTTCAAGCAGGCGATCAACTGCTTCGGCAAGCAGCGCGTCGCCCTCTGCGGCAAGGTCGGCGGCATGAAGGACGACGTCATCATCGCCCTCCAGCTCGCTGTGTACTACAGCGCAAGGCCGGAGATGTACGCGTAAATATGAATAATGAGTATATAAGAGAAGCCATGTTCAGACATCACACAATGTTTAACAAGCGTTTTA
>Ga0209443_1001731_pt1 | contig 13449 bp, 8 predicted proteins | sample LauGreBMM110DCMD_2_FD_187571 | JGI IMG/M metagenome (GOLD analysis project Ga0209443, IMG submission 187571) | Freshwater lake microbial communities from Lake Michigan, USA - Su13.BD.MM110.DCMD (SPAdes) (version 2) | ecosystem: Environmental > Aquatic > Freshwater > Lake | place: Lake Michigan... | reverse complement strand
GCCGAGTTTCGGCACCGGTAGCGCGCACACCAAAGGGTACATTCCCGGCGCACCCAGAACAGCGGGCGAGTCGCCCAGCAACCCACCAGGCTTGCAGGGCAAGCCGCCCACACCGCCAGGCCGAGTCCTACCGGGATCCAGCAGGAGTTGGTATGAGCCGGGACCATGCAGATCGATCCGGGTGGCACGGCCAACCTGGCCGTTCTCGGCGGCAACTTGCCGCCGAGTTTCGGCACGGCCAGCGCTCGCACCAAAAGGTGCATCCCCGGCGCACCGCGAGCGGCGGGCGGGTCGCTCGCCACAACGGGCCCGTGACCCGTTCCACCCAGACCCCTACTGCATCGTCCCGGATGAGAGCTTGTCCTACTGGGCTCACCAGTGTTCTCAGACAGGCTCTGTGACCGCTCCGGGAGGGATGACCGCAACCTTCCCCAAACTGCGGACCGGCGGCGGGCATCCTCCGGGCGCGATGCCTCGAGGTCGCGTTCCCGGGAGGCGGTTTTTCGTACGGCTTCTGCGTTCGATTGCCCTGCCCACCGGATCTGGGAATGGAAAAGCCCTTCCTCGCGGAAGGGCTTTTTCATGGATGCCGGAGGCTCACTGCGGTCGCGCCCAACGACGCCGCACGACCGCGAAGGCGGCCAATCCCGCGGCGAACATCGCGGCATACTCCTCAGGTTCCGGGACCGCGGCGAAGCTGACCGTGAAGTTGTCCGCTCGCGAGGTCCCTCCCGCGGTGACCGCGCCGCCGTTGGCGCTGACCGTCCCGGCATCCGTCAGGCGGAAATAGACGGTGTCCAGACCCACGAGCCCGCCGGGCACCGAGCCCGTGTCGGCCTGGAACGTGTAGAGGCTTTGGCGTCCACCGCTGCTCCGCCAATCGTTGCGCGCGTTCGGCGACGGGGAGGCGACGACCGCGTTCTCCAGGACCGAATAGGAGAAGAGCGTCGTGAACGACGTCCCGTCGCTGCTGTACTGGAGGCTGAAATCACGCGGACCGGTGCCCGAACTCGTGTGGTCCCAATCGACCTCCAACCGGGATGCTCCTCCCCCTCCCTGGGTCGAGACCGCGAACTGGAGATAGTCGCCCGCCGACCACGTGTTGACCGAGAGCGAGTTCGCCGAGGCGTTCCCGGGAGGCGTCAGCCAATCCGATGCCGCAGACGCGTGGTGTCCGAGCGCGGTGCCGATGCCGACATCCGCGGAGAGAGGCCCGATATCGGTGGAATTCGCCAGGTCGGCGGGAGGTGCCGCCTCGAACGTCCATTGGGCGATCTGTCCTTGGGCGATGATGGAGGTTGCGACGATGGCAAAAGCGATGATGGGGAATCTTGGATTCATAGGCCCTATATGATTGGTTTTGGATTAATTATGATAGTCTTTCTACTTAGCTTTTAGGCTCATTATCTATGAGGCATCGGCGCAGCAAGCACAAAATCAGGTCCTTGATGGAGGGCCGGGGGCACGGCTTTCCAATCGTGAGCGGCCAGCCCCCCCTGTGCTGGAGAGAGAGCCACGGCGAGGACGTTGCTGGTGGGTGCAGCGCCGTGTATCCGGCGGCGGCGTCCGGCCGACCGGAGGGTCTCGATTTCAAGCTTTAGGCCGGCCTCCTTTTGCGCGACCTTCGGTGCATGAAGCCACTTCTCCTCGCCTGCCTCCTGCTGTGCCCGGCGCTCGCCGTCGTCGCCGAAAAATACAAGCTCGGACCCGATTCGATCGAACGCGCCCCGGGCGTGCCGAAGGGCCGGGTCGAGAAGTTCGCCTTCGCCGATTCGAAGGTCTTCCCCGAGACCACGCGCGATGGCTGGATCTACATCCCGTCGCAATACGACGGCTCGAAGCCGGCCGCGCTCATGGTCTTCCAGGACGGCGGCGGCTACGTCGGCGAGACCGGCCAACAGCGCGTCCCCATCGTCTTCGACAACCTCATCGCCAAAGGAGAGATGCCGGTGACCATCGGCGTCTTCATCAACCCCGGCATGCGCGGCGCGAACGGCAGCAACCGCAGCTTCGAGTACGATTCGCTCGGCGGCGCCTACGCGAAGTTCCTCATCGACGAGCTGCTGCCCTTCGTCGCGCAGAAGTACTCGGTCAAGTTCACCGACGACCCCGACCTGCGCGCCCTCTGCGGCATGAGCAGCGGCGCGATCTGCGCCTTCACCGTGGCGTGGGAACGGCCCGACCAGTTCCGCAAGGTGCTCTCCCAGATCGGCAGCTTCACCAACATCCGCGGCGGAAACGTCTACCCCTCGTGGATCCGCAAGACCGAGCGCAAACCGATCCGTGTCTTCCTGCAGGACGGCTCGAACGACCTGAACAACCTCCACGGCAACTGGCCGCTGGCGAACCAGGAGATGGCCAGCGCGCTGGCGTTCATGGGTTACGACTTCCAGTTCGTGCTCGGCACCGGCAGCCACAGCGGACAGCACGGCGGCACCATCCTGCCCGATTCCCTCCGCTGGCTCTGGCGCCCCGCGCTGGCGTCGCTCCCCAAGCCGGTGACCAAGGACAACCTCGCCGGCGACGAGGCGCTCTCCAAGGTCTTCGCCGACGGCGGCAAGCCCGGCGACTGGGAGCTGGTCGGCGAGGGCTACGGCTTCACCGACGGCGCGTGCGGCGATGCCCAGGGCAACTTCTACTTCAGCGACCTGCCCAAGTCCTTGGTCTACCGCGTCGCCGTCGGCGAGACCAAGCCGGTCGCCTGGCTCGAAGGCGGACCGAAGATCAGCGGCCTGAAGTTCGGCCCCGACGGCAAGCTCTACGCCGCGACCCAAGGACAGGGCACCAACAACGCCAAGAAGATCATCGTCATCGATCCCGTCACCAAGGCCATCGAGACCGTCGCCACCGACGTGCAGCCGAACGATCTCATCGTGTCCAAGACCGGCTGGATCTACTTCACCGACACCGGCGCCGGCCAAGTGGTGGGCGTGCCCATCACCGCGCGGAACATGCCGCGGCCGCATCCGGTCGCAGGCGGCATCAACAAGCCCAACGGCATCGCCTTGAGCGCCGACCAGCGGATGCTCGTGGTCAGCGAATACGGCGGGACGAACGCCTGGAGTTACCTGGTCGGGGAGGACGGCGGCCTGAAGGGCGGCGAGAAGAACATGGAGCTGCGCGCACCGGTCGGGAAGATCGACAGCGGCGGCGACGGCATGACCACCGACGCGGCGGGCCGCTACTGGATCACCAGCCATCTGGGCATCCAGATGTTCGACGTCGGCGGCCGGATGGGCGGCATCGTGTCGCGTCCGCAGGACAAAGGCACGGTGAGCTGCGCTTTCGCCGGCCCCGGCCGCAGCTACCTCTACGTCTGCAACGCCGACAAGGTCTACCGCCGCAAGACGCTGACCGAAGGCGCGAAGGTGCCGTGAAGTGTGATCCGGGCTCGCCGGCCAAGTTTCCCTAGGCCACCTCATTCCCATGAGCGCATCCAACGTGATCGCCGATATCAAACGGTTGCCCAAACGGGAGCAGGCCCGCGTGTTCCGGTTCGTGGCGCGTGAGCTGCAGACCGAGGAGGACCGGCTCGACAACGTGGCGGCCGAACTCGCCTTGCAGCGCGGCGACTTCATCCCATGGACGGAAGCCAAGAAAAGCCTGCGCCGCCCAAGCGCTAAGAAGTCCGTCTCGAACGTGGCGTGCTAAAATGGCTGGCGGCCCTGCGGGTCGGAGCGCTTCGCCTCCGTTTTGAAAAGGCCATCGACGCCTTGGCCCGTGGGCTACCGCCGCAAGACGCTGACCGAAGGCGCGAAGGTGCCGGGACCTGGGTCGACGAGGTGTCGCCTATGGTTGACACTGTTTCATGACCCGTTGAAACTCTGCCCGGTGAATGGAATCCGAGGTCCACAAGCTGGAGTTGGCGAACGGCCGGATCCCGTTCAACGAATGGTATCTTGCCATCGCCGACACCAGGACACGTGCGGTGATCAGTTCGCGCCTGACGCGGATGCGCGGCGGGAATCTGGGCGACCACAAGGCGGTCGGCGGCGGCGTGTCCGAATTGCGGATCGATTTCGGTCCGGGACTCCGGGTGTATTTTGGCCGGCGAGGCCAGCAGGTGATCGTGCTCCTTGGAGGCGGGGACAAGCGGTCACAAGCCCGGGACATCAAGACCGCCCAAGAACTGTGGAGGCGATATACCGATGAAGCTTCGTGACTACCGTGAAGACCTGCTGAAGGAACTACAGGACCCCGAGTTCGCCGCGCACTACCTCGACGAAGTGATCGCGCTCAAGGACCGCAAGGCGCTGATGATCGCGCTCAAGGACGTGGTGGATGCCCGCGGTGGGGTGGGCGCGTTGGCGGCCAAGGTGCCGCTCCAGCGCCAGAGCCTCTACAAAGTGCTGTCGAAGCAGGGCAACCCCACGCTGGAGACGCTCGGTGCGATCCTGAAACCGCTGGGCCTCCGCTTGTCCGTGGCGGCGGCCTGACCGTCTCAGACTCCAACGAGCCGCGTATCCGCATCGCCGAAGCGGTCGAGCTTCACGCCCATCTTGTCCATCAGCGACAGATACAGGCCGCAGACCTTCTTCTCGGGCTGCGGCTTGTCGACGTAGCTGAGCACGCGGCCGGTCTCCAGCGCGCCACCCAGGCCGCCGACGGTCAGGATCGGCAGACGGCTGCTGTCGTGGCGGTTGCCGGACCACATGTTCGAGAGCAGCAGCAGACACGAGTTGTCCAACACCGTGCCCGAGCCTTCAGGCATCGCGTCGAGCCGGCCGGCGAGATAGGCGAGCTGGGAACAATAGTAGCGGGTGATGCGCTCGTAGCCGTCGGTGAGGTCCTCGTGCGACGCGGAATGGTGCGACTTGCGGACGTCGAGGAAGGGATAGAACAGCCCGGAGAGATCGCGGCAGAGCAGCAGGGTGACGACGCGCGTCTTGTCGGTCTGGAAGGCCAGCGCGGTGATGTCGCACATCAGCCGCATGTGCTCGCGGATGTCCTCCGGCAGGCCGTTGTCCGGCCGTTTCATCATCACCACCGGCACGTCCTTGCCGCGCGCGTTCTCGACGGCCTTGGATTGGTCGCCGCGGGCGCGGTCGATGCGCTTCTCCACCTCGCGGACGCTGGTGAGGTACTCTTCGAGCTTGGTCTTGTCGCTGCCGCTGACCTTGCGGGACAGGCTCGCGGCGTCGTCCTTCACACGGTCGAGGATGCTCTGGGCGCGGCGGTTGCCGCGGTTCTCGAACAGGCTGTCGAAGGCCAGCGACGGGTACACCTCCATCGGCACCGGCGATTCCGCGCTCTGCCACGAGATGTGCGAGCTGTAGGCCATCGAGAAGTTCGATTCGTGGTAGCCGGTGATGGGCTGCTCGCATCCGAGCACCATGCTGGGCTGGACCGAATCCTGGCCGATGCGGTTGGCCAGCACCTGGTCCATGCTGATGCCGCCCTTCAGAACGGCGCCCTTCAGCAAGGGCACGCCGGAGAGCAGGTTGCCGGTCTGTCCGGGATGGATGCCGACGCCGGTGGCCGACTTGTTGAAGAGGCCGTCGATGAAGTTCATCTTCGCCTTGAGCTTCTCCATCGGCTCGAGGCTCTTGCCGAGCTCCATGGAGGCACCGGATCCTTTGGCCCACCAGTGGTTGCCGTTCACGCCGTTGCCCCAGAAGAGCGCGGCGAAACGCTTCGGCATCGCGGTCGGCACATCGCCCGCCATCGTCTCGGCGCCCCAGACCGGCAGCGATTCCATCCACGGCAGCGCCATGGTCACCCCGACGCCGCGGAGGAAGGTGCGTCGGGAAAGCCGGAGCTGGCGGGCCGCGGCTGAGGTGTCGTCTCGGGTATCGCGCATGGGGTCTTACGGGTTCGCGAGGTCGGACGGACCTCGTTTGTTGAGGAACTGCGGGCTGGTGACGATGGTGTCCACGAGGGTGCCGAACTTCTGGCCATTAGCCGCGAGCTTGGCCCGCATGTCACGCACGGTGATCTCGTCGGAAAGGATCAGGCTGCGTCCGAGCGCGTAGGCCAGGAGCTTGCGGCAGAGGTTGTCGAGGAAATCGCCTTGGCGGTGCGCCCGGATGTAGGCCTGCAACCCGGTGACGCCGCTGCCTTCGCTGCCGCCAGGGAAGACGGCCCGGGTGTCCACCGGCCGGTCGCCGAGGTCCTGGGTCCGCAGCTCACCGATCGGGCCGAACCCCTCGAAGACCAGTCCGAGCGAATCGAACCGCTCGTGGCACGCCGCGCAGTTCGGGTCGTCACGGTGCTTGGCCAGCGTCTCGCGCAAGGTGAGCCCGCCCATCTTCGCCTCGTCGGCCGGGAGTTCCGGGACGGCCGCGGGCGGCGGCGGGATGCGTTCACCGAGCACGCGGCGGGCGACCCAGTTGCCACGCTTCACCGGGCTGGTGCGGAGCCCGGGCGAGTTCGCGGTGAGGAAGACCGACATCGGCAACAACCCGCCGCGCCCTTGGCGCCGGACGTCGTCGACCCGCACCCACTGGTTCGACGCCCCCTGCGGCACCGGGAACCCGTAGTGCTTCGCCAGCACCGGGACCACGAACGTGTGGTCGCTCTCGATGAACTCCAGCACCGACCGGTCGGCGCGGACCACGTCGAGGATGTAGCGGACCGGCTCCTCGAACATCGCCTGCCGCAGCGCGTCGTCGAAGGCCGGGAACCGCGCGCGATCGACGGCGTTGTGCTCCTCGAACCGCCGGAAATCCAGCCAATGCCCACCGAACTCCACGGCCAGCCCGCGGATGCGGTCGTCCTGGACCATCCGCCGCGCCTGCGCCGCCATCACCGCGGGACGATGCAGGTCGCCGGCAGCGGCATGGGCGAGCAGTTCGGCGTCGGGCGCGCTCGCCCACAGGAAATAGCTCAAGCGGCTGGCCAGAGCGGGGTCGGACAGCCGCACCGCTCCGGCCGGGACGCCTGCCGGCTTCGATCCGTTCGGCCGCGGGCCGGGGCGCCCGACGTCCGTCCGTCCCAAGGGCTCGCCGAGGTCCACCCGATAGCTGAAGTGCGGCGACATCAGCACGCTCGCGATGCCGTCGCGCACGGCGTCGTCGTGGGTCAGTCCGTCGCGCTCGCGCGAGGTCCGGTAGAACGCGATCAACGACTCCCGATCCTCGGGCGCGAGCGGTCGGCGGTAGGCCTTCTGCGCGAAGCGGACGAGCGCCTCCATGTGCTTGGGCTCGGCGTCGCGCGCCATCTGCTCGACCCGGCTGATGTTGCGCCGCACGCGCTCGAAGTGGTCCTTGATCGCCTCCAGCGCCAACGGGCTGGCGCCGACGCGGACGGCCTTCGCGTGGTAGAGGTCGGCCAGTTTCTTCACCTTGGCCTCGCTGGTGCAGTCCTTGTCCTCGGCGCGCGCGAAGTCGAATTCCGCGTCGCTCAGGAAACGCGAATCGGTCCGCTCAAAATACACCGTGCTCTGGTGCATCCGCTGCGGCACCGACGCGATCATCTCGAACTCGTCCCAGAGGCGGTCCAGCTCACGGCGCCCGGCATCGTCCAGCACCATGTCGTACAGCGGGCCGTCGTCGCGGAAGTATCCCGTCTGGTTGTGGAGGCCCGCGCTGAGCAGGCGACCAACATTCCCGTTGGCGCGCTCCTCCTCGGGATCGACGAACGACCGCGCGCGCTCCTTGACGTAAAAGGTGTCGGGGAACAGCGCCGCGAACCTCGCGAACGCGGCCTCGTGTCTCGCGCGCGACGCCGGTTCCGACGGCACGGCGAGGTCCGGATCGGCCTCGCGCTTCTTCTTCTTGCGGACCTTGACCTCGTTGTAGCTCTCCGCTTCGGCCCCCTTCTTCCCGGGCTCCTTGACCACGCCGTCGACCTGCAACAGGGCCGGGTCGTAGGTGCGCCGGTTGGCGGCCCACTGGCGGTCCTTCCAGAGCACGAGCGCTTGCGCGCTCGGGTTGGTCTCGGGCACCGAGAGGTTCGGGACCTCGGGCCGGATCTTCTCGCGCAGGGCCATGACATGGTCGCGGATCGCCTCGCAGGCCTTGCGCACGTCGGGCGCCGGCTTTCCGCGTTCCGGCTCCGGCAAGGCACGCCACATCGACCGGACCTTCAGCATCGGACCGACGTCTTCCTTCGCGTCCAACGCGGTCCGGATCATCGCGAGATAGCCGGGGCTGACCTTCGCGCTCGCGGCAGTCGCTGCCAACGTGGCACGCGGCTGGCCGAGCGCGGCGCGATGCCGATGCCGCCACGCCGCAGCGAAGTAATCGGCGAGGTCGGTCGGCTGACGCTGGTAGAAATCGACGATCCGCAGGATGCCGTACTTGTCGCGATCCGTGTGGACCCTCATCGGATGGCTCGCGAAGGCGATCCCGTCCAAATCCAGGACGGCGTGGTCCGCCACCCTGCGGGCGGCGCCGAGGTACTTCTTCACCAGCGCGGGCGACATCGCCAACGACTCGCCGGAATTGTCGAAGCCCTCTTGGTTGGCCGGATCGACGGGGAACTCCCGGGTCGGCCGCAGGTCCACGCCGGTCAGGTCGCGGATGGTGTTGTCGTGTTCGGCGTTGCTCAGCCGGCGTGCGAGCACAGGTCCGGGATCACCGGCATGCTTCTTCGCCTCGTGCATCCGCAGTTCTTGGATCCACGCCACGACGGCCACGTTCTGCGCGGAGGTCGGATGCTGCTCGGCCTTCTTCGGCGGCATGTCTCCGGTCTGGAGCTTGTCGAGGACGATCTCCCAGCGCGCGGCATCCCGGACCACGTCCTCGACGCGGAGATACGGGCTGAGATCGAAGTCGCCCTTCGGCTTCTCCTTGTCGTGGCATCCGAGGCAAAACCGGTCGAGGAACGGCCGGACCGCGCTGTCGAACCGCCTCCCGAGATCGCGCTCGACGGCGTCGGCCGACGGCGCCGCCAAGGCCGCGGAAACGGCCCAGGAGGCGGACAAGATCAGGACGGCGGTGCGGAAAGTCATCGGGATCGGCGATCGGAGCCGGAGACCAGACGTCTGGACCGGGCGATCTCGTCAGGAAACTTCCCGGAGAAATCCGGAGAGTTCAAGCCGGGCATCGGCCGGAGGTGTGATTGGAAGTGGAGATCAGTCGGTTGGTGTGAGGGAAGATCCCAGTAGGCGTGCCCGAGGAGGTCGGCGCGAGCGGCGCGGAGACCGAGCATGGCCTCTGCGTCGGGTTCGGGCTCTTCCCCAAAAAGTCGGTGGTCGCGGAGGTCGGCAGCTGCTTCCGACTCGTGGAAGTCGCCTGAGCGGGACGATGGGGCCGCGCGGCAGCGCGGGCCCTACCCACGATGGTAGGGACGGGCTGCCGCCCGTCCGTGACTTCTCCCTGCCTCGGCGGCAGCGGCAGCACCCCGAAGCGAGCCGCGGCCATGCTCGCATCCTGGCCCCGTCCCATCGGGAGTTCCGCCTCCAGGCGCCTGGGCCGCACACCATGCCGGGCCTTGGGGACGCCGCCCCGTGTCGCGTCATCCTACTTCGTCGCCCGGGGCTTGGTCGACTCGTCGATCAGGGCGCGGTAATGCTTCGCGACCCAGTTGCCCCACGGGTTCCAGCCGAGGGATCGGTCGATCAGCGCGCTGGCCTCGTTGGTGCGGCCGCGGGTCAGGAAGTTCCAGGCGACGTAGTTGGCGAGCTCCGGGTCGTTCGGTCCGAGCTTCAGCGCGGCCTCGAAATCGACCGCTGCCGCGTTGGTGTCGCCCACCCAATGACGCGTGCGCGCCAACGTGAGCCGGGCGCGGGCGTCGTGCGGGTTCAGCGCGACCGACCGCTCGAACCACTGGAGCGCCGCGTTGCCGAGCGTCCGCCAGTCCTGCCCGCCGTCAAAGCTCAGGCGGCGCTGGTTCTCGCCGATGCGGAACGCGGTCGACGCGTTGTCGGGCGCGATGGTGGCGGCGCTCGCGAGGTCCGCGATGAGCTCGGGGGTGATCGCGCGGGCGCTGTCGGCGCGGTTCAGGAAGATGCCTTCGCGGGCCACGTTCGCCGTGGCAGGGACCATCCACGCCAACGCGGCGAGGCCCGCGACCGTCACGACGGACCGGTTCCACCAGCGTCCGCTCATCCAGAACCGCTCGGTGGCGTAGCGGATGTTGGACGCGAGCAACCCGGACAGCACGGCGGCGAGCGCGGCGATGGCCGGGATGTGCATGTTGAAGTCGACGAAGCAATGGAACGCCAGCGCCGCGAGGCCGATGGAAGCGCCGGTGAAGAACGCGGTGCGGTTGCTGGCCTTCCAGCCGAGATCGGATCCGCGCTCGACGTACTTGCTGGTCTTCACCGCGCCCCAGAGGAAGAGGCCCGCGGAAGCGGCGACGATGAGGGCGCCGGCCAGGCCGTAGTCGACGAGCAGATTGAGGTACTCGTTGTGCACCCAGCCGGGATCGACCTGGAGCGGGGCCGGCCGATAGGCGGGGAAGCGCGGGTCGAACTGGGCGGGCCCGACACCGAGCCACGGGTTGTCGCGCCACATCTGCCAGGCCGGACGCCAGAGCCAGATGCGGGACGAGCCGGCGTCGATGTTGTCGGTGGCACCGACGTTCTCGATGCGGGCGCGGGCCTTGTCGACGTTCCGCAGGAAATATACCCCGGAGCAGAGCAGCAGCGCGGTGAAGACCAGCAGCGGGATGCGCAGCTCGCGCCGCCGCCAGAGCATCCATCCGAGCAGCAGGAACAGCGCGACGACCGCGGCCGCCCAGCCGCCGCGCGACATGGTCACGGCGATGCCGCCCAGCATCATCAGCGCGGCGTAGCCGTGGAGGACCTTCACCACCGGCTTCTCGCGACCGATGAAGACCTGGGTGACCGACAGCGGGAAGATGGCGACGAGGAACGCGGCGAGGTGGTTCGGGTTGACGAACGTGCCGCCGGCACGTTTCAGGTAGCCGGGCGGCTGCTCCAGCCACAGCACGCGATCGGATTGGCTGAGCAACTGCACGATGGCGTAGCCGGCGATCACGCATCCCAGTGCCGCGAAGGCGTGCACCGCCCATTGCGTCGTCTCCTGGCGGTGCAGGTTCTGGAGCGTCAGCATGAAGATGAGCGCGAACGAGGCGATCTGGAGGAGCTCCATCCGCGCCGGATACACGACATCCACCTGCGTCGCCCGCCAGGCCGCGTAGCCGATGAAGGCGATCCCCGGCCAGATGACCGGGTGGAGCAGGAGTCGGTGCGAGCGGTCGAGCCAGAAGCGCGCGAGCCAGAACGGCAGCGCGACGGCGGCGATGCCCACGAGCTCGGGGTTGCGCGCGCCGCCGAACAGCACGGCGCTCACCGCCACCAGCAGCAACACGAGCGCGGCGATGGCCCGCTCACAGAAATCATCCCACTGGCTAGTTCCCCACATCCAAGAGGCGGACGCTACGGCAGCCGCCGCGACGGACGGAAGGGAGAACTCCGATGGTTTTGGTGCGGTCTCGCGACGTCATCCGGCAGCGCCGATGTCGCTCCGGGCGTTCCGTCGCTGGATAGGATGTTTAGGGGGGCGAAACGGTCGGCACCGTGGGACACGGATGAAAGAAGCAGGCCGATGGGGAGCAATCGAGCAGGTTGCGGCGCCGACATGTGGCCGGTCTCGCCTTCCCCTGATCGATGCATCGTGGCCGATGCGCGAAGCGCGCCTCATCTTCCTGCAGCCCGACCTGTGCACCGATGTGGGCACCGACCGGTTCCCGGACGGCTTTTCGGACGAGAACCCTTGGCTATCGCGGCCTGGGTCGGCCGCCGAAACAGCCAAGTTCAGGCCGGCGCTGGCGCGATCCGCGTCCATGGCGACTTGGCGGGCCGCCAAACGGCATCTCCGACGCGGGACAGGACCCCGTGCTCTCCACCGGTCGGACGATGTGGCGAGCCGCAGGCGCGAAGGCGCATCGGAATCCTTCTGTCGACGCTCCCCGAAAAAAAGACCGGGGCTCCCTCTGATACCGCCATCTCTGATCGTATCAAAAGCGTTGGTTCCGGTTGACGCCACGGCGACCGGATCCGCACGATGGACCAATGCTCGCCCAGATCGCTTCCGCCGCCGTCCAAGGCATCGAAGCATGGCCGGTCGAGGTCGAGGTGGACGCGAACTTCGGGCAGACCAACATCGTCATCGTGGGCCTGCCCGACGCCGCGGTGAAGGAGTCCCGCGACCGCACGCTCACCGCGCTCACCAACTCGGGCTTCCGGTTCCCGATGGGCCGCACGACCATCAACCTGGCGCCCGCCGACGTCCGCAAGGAGGGGCCCAGCTTCGACCTGCCCATCGCGCTCGGCATCCTCGCCGCCAGCGAACAGATCGAGCCGGCCGGTCGTTCGCTCGAAGAATATGTCATCGTCGGCGAGCTGGCGCTGACGGGCGCGGTCCGGCCGGTGAAAGGCGTGCTGCCCGTCGCTCTCCATGCGAAGGCCGCGGGCAAACGCGGCGTGCTCGTGCCGCGCGAGAACGCCGCCGAGGCCGCGGTGGTGGCGGGCCTCGACGTCATCCCGGTCCAGAACCTCCGCGAGGCCGCGCTGTTCCTCGAAGGCAAGGTGGGCATCGAGCCGCTGAAGGTGGACACCACGGCGTTGTTCAACCAGTTGCCGCCCGACGACGTGGACATGGCCGACGTGAAAGGCCAGGAGTCGGTGAAGCGGGCCCTCGAGATCGCCGCGGCCGGCGGGCACAACTTGTTGCTCATCGGTCCGCCGGGCACGGGCAAGAGCATGCTGGCCAAGCGGCTCGCGACCATCCTGCCGCCGCTCACCTTGGACGAGGCGCTGGAGACGACGAAGATCCATAGCATCACAGGGCAGCTGGCGGCCGGCCAGGGACTGGTCACGACGCGCCCGTTCCGCGCGCCGCACCATACCGCGAGCGACGCCGGTCTCCTGGGCGGAGGCATCAACCCTTCGCCGGGGGAGATCTCGCTGGCGCACCACGGCGTCCTGTTCCTCGACGAGCTGCCCGAGTTCAAGCGCAGCGTGCTGGAGACGATGCGCCAACCGCTCGAGGAAGGACGCGTCACCATCTCGCGCGCCGCCGGCACGATGACCTTCCCTTCGCAGTTCATGTTGATCGCCGCGATGAACCCGACGCCGGACGGCAAGATGCCGCACGAGAGCAGATCGTCGCCGCGGGAGATCCAGAACTATCTCGGGCGCATCTCCGGACCGTTGCTCGACCGCATCGACCTGCACGTCGAGGTGCCGGCCGTGAAGTTCGCCGAGCTGACCCAGGCCGCGCCGGGCGAATCCAGCGCGGTCATCCGTCAGCGGGTCGTCGCGGCGCGCGAGCGGCAACAGGCGCGCTTCGCCGGACGCAAGATCTCCTGCAACGCCCGCATGGCCACGCGCGAGCTGAAGGAGTTCGTGCCGCTCGACGGGTCCACGCTCGCCATGCTGAAGAACGCGATGACCGAGCTGAACCTCTCCGCCCGCGCCTACGACCGCATCCTCAAGGTCGCCCGCACCATCGCCGATCTCGCCGGCCGCGACACGGTGAACCACGAGGATGTCTTCGAAGCCATCCAGTACCGCTCGCTCGACCGGCAATTGTGGGG